>JAEEGG010007971.1_pt1 | contig 24206 bp, 15 predicted proteins | sample 9134161 | NCBI WGS metagenome assembly JAEEGG01 (sample SAMN16246543, study PRJNA631951) | gut metagenome | biome: gut microbiome; feature: rumen; material: CR-attached | host: Bos | place: Iran: Karaj | collected 2018-10
GACGAAAGTCAGCAGGAGGGCTAATAGAAATGTTTTTTTCATTGCGGTAAGTTTTTTATGTTTATACTGTTTATTTATTGTTTTCGTCGGAAAATTCGAGTATGTCGCCGGGCTGGCAGTCGAGCACCTTGCAGATGCTTTCGAGGGTGGAGAAACGGATGGCTTTGGCCTTGCCGGTTTTGAGTATGGAGAGGTTGGCGGGGGTAATGTCCACCTTCTCGGCGAGTTCGTTGAGCGACATCTTACGCCGGGCCATCATCACATCCAGATTTACCACTATTGCCATACCTTGCTGAGTGTTAGATTGTTAAGTCTTGGTCTTCTTGCATCTGTATGCCGATATGGAATATCTCGGCAATGAAAAGTATCACCAGTCCGAACATCAGGCGCACGAAATGCAGCGTGAAACCGGTGTTAGCCACAATGTCGGTGGATTCGAGGAAAGGTTTGATGTATTGCAGCTCGCAGTATTTTGCAAAATCGATGCACAACGACATCAGTATCAGCGCAATGGCTATCACTTTGAGGTAGCGTATGCTTTTCTTTTGGAAGATTTTGCCCTGTTTGAACGATTTGTAAAGCGAGCGGAGTTCGAGGAAAATGAAGATGAAAATCACCAGAAGTATCAACACCGTGACGAACTGCAGTACTATGGCTGTGGTGGCCAGCGGCGAGCTGAGGCGGTTTTCGTCGGTGGAGAGCACCGAAACGTCGATGCGGTTCACATGCGCGCTGATGGCGAGGGAGGTGTCGGCGGGGTTGTCGATAACGAAGTCGTGGGCGGTGCTGTTGGCCTTGTTGCGGATGTCGGTAACCATAACGAAGGAGGCGTTGCTTTTGTCGCCCAGCAGACGGCTGTTGACGCGGTCGAAAGTGTAGTAGTCGTCGGACGACACCACCTCGGTGAGGAACAGCCCTATGCACAACAGCAGCAGACCGATGAAAACGGCGTAGATAATACGCAGGTGCCGAAGGTATTTGTTTACGTTGTTCATTTTTTGACGTGTTACTTCCAATTTGGTTTTGCAAAGTTACATACTTTTTTTGAATTGAGCAAATTTTTTATCGAAAAACGATAAATATTTTTTGTTAAAAAATAAAACTATCTGTGTAGTAAGATGTTAGAAAATGAAATTTTTTCCCAAAAAATTACTTTTTTGGGTGAGATTTAGGAAAAACTTGCGGAAAATGAATTACAAATTTGTTGTTTTTGTTCTTTTTGCCTGCGCTTCGCGTATCTTGTCCACGCTGTTGGCCATGGAGCTAATCACCGAGGCGGCACGTGCTGCATCCAGTCCGAGGTCTTGGAATATGGGTTGCAGTTCCACCAGTCCGCCCTGCCCTTTGAAACCGTCAAGCACACGCAACAGTGCCTCGTTCATATCCTGCTGCATAAGCTCGGTAAACTCTTTCACTTCCATACGTGCGGCGGATGCGAACTCGGCGGGTTTCTTTATCATCTGCATGATAAACTTTTGGAATGCCGTGGCCGACATCTCCTGCTTCTGCATGTCTTGGTCCAACGCCGAGGCGAAGCCAAGTATGGCATCTGCGGAGAGGTTCGCCTGCGTGGCGATGCCGCCCATCCGCGAAAGGAACTCCACCAGATAGCCCTCGTTGGCGGTGCTGCTCTGTCCTAACATGTTCACGGCGGAGCCTATCTTCAACATCTTGGATTCTAGGTCGTCGCCTGCGGCGGCCAGCTGTTGGGTGCTTTTGGCGTACACGTCCGACAGTTTTCCAATCTTCACCATGGCACCCTCGCCCAGAACATCGCCCAAAGCGATATTTATTTTGTCGGATGCCGACACGAACTGCGCCACCTGCTCTTGGCTGGAGATACCCAGTTTTCCGGCTTCGTAGGCCAGCTGGTTAAGCTGCTCGCGGCTGGTGCGTGTGTCCATCTTTTTGAACGCCTCGTTCAGCTTCTCCACCTCCTCGTGTGTCAGGCCGGTAGTCTTCTGCACATCGGCATACACGTCATCGAGGGCGGCGGCATCGGCGGCAAGGTCTTTCAGTTTGCCTATGTAACCATCAATCATATCCTTGGCATTTTTTAATCCGATAAATATTCCGCTGTATTTTGCAAGGCTGTCTTTAGCATCTTTCCAATCCTGTGAGGCTTCTTGGATGGCGCGCCTATGATCTTTTATAACACTATCTATCTCTTTTATCTTTAGCGAGGTCTGAATATATTCTTCACTGCCTATAATCATTTTTTCTTGTTCTCGATGCAATTTGTCAGATGCTTTTTGCAACGATTTTAGGCTTCCTTCTATTTCCTTGCCGTTTATATAGATGTGAACTTTCCTTGATAATACTTTTGCTGACATGATGTTATTATTATTTTTTTTGCAAAAATAGCGACTTAAAATAACTATTGCGGGACAAAAAAAAGGAGAGTCAAAAAAAAACTCTCCTTTTTTTTTAGCAAATGTGTTTTGTCAGCAAACCACGGGTATATAAGAAGATTCTTCCTCCAACACTGTATCATGAACATTAGCACCACAGAAATTAGCTCCAATGCGCACAGTGCTTTTGAAATTAGCTCCTCTACAATCTGAATGCAAAAAATAACAGTTAGAAAGGTCGGCACCCTCGAAATTTGCATCTCTTAGATAGCACAAGGAGAAATCGGCATCAGTCAAGTCCATTCCGCAGAACTGCGCTTCGGGAAGTTCCATTTCCGAAAAGTTGAACCCGCGGAAATTTTCCAAATCAGGGCGGTCAATCAGCATTTCTCCGTCAATATTTTTTATCTGTGCCATAGTCTGCTGTTTTTATTGTTAGTCGCAAAAGTTGTAAAAAACTTACTTTTTTACGTATAACAAATAATCATTTTTTTCAAATGCAAAGATACAAAATAAACATCATACAATGACATTTTTTTCCGTAAAATAAACTTTTTTTCTATATAAATAATAAACTGCTGAGGTGGTAAATTACTAAATACGTTTTAAATATATCTGGACAGAGTACGGAACAATTCTTTGATGTATTGGATTATAGTTAAAAAAGACAATAAAGTTAAAAATTTGGCAGTTACACATTTTTTGTGTAATTTTGCAAATGTAAAATAAACAATATTAAACAAATGAAAGACACTCAATCAGAAGATTATAAATGGTTTATAGAGAATCATGAAGAATTGGTAAATCTTTATAAAAACAAATATGTTGTTATAAAAAACAAAGAAGTTATTGCAACTGCTGACACCATAGAACAAGGTATTGAAAAGGCTTTGGATATGGATTGTGAGTTGGGAACATTTATTGTTCAGCTTTGTACAGAGGGAGATAGTGCATACACTCAAAAGTTTTATTCAAGAGCAATTTTTTAACAATATGCCAATACACGCTATCAGTAGATATTATCAAAATATTTCTGATTCAATTGTAACAGACTTGTCTGTAGTTAATCCATTTAACGGACTAATAGAAAAAACGTCTGGAATTTGGGATACAGGTGCAACAAATTCATGCATTTCTAAAAATCTTGCACAAAAGTTGGGTTTTCAAACTGTTCAGAGAACAACAGTTATTGGAGTTCATGGTCCGCAAGAGGTTAATGTGTATTTCGCCACCATCATTTTACCCAATGAGAACATAAAAATTAATATTCCTGTAACAGAATGCAATGAGCTCTCCAAAGACGGAAGTATAAGCGTACTTATCGGAATGGATGTTATCACAAAAGGAGATTTCTGTATAACAAATTTGAATGGAAAAACTGTCATGACTTTTCGTTCGCCATCAATTGAACTAATAGATTGGGTTGATGACATCAACAAAGAAAACAAAATACATAAAATGCACAAGATATGGTCATCACACGGCAATGACAAGTGTCCGTGTGGCAGTGGTCGTTTATATAAAAATTGTCATGGTAAGAAACAATAATCAATTTAGTTGATAATTTATAAAGCGGTAATCTAATATGGACTACCGCTTTTTTATTTTACAAAACAACATAAATTGTATGGAAATGTCAACACCATTTTTTACTTTTTCACCCCCATGAACGTCCGCACCACCTTGTCCGCGCTGTGTTCCGCCACGATGTCGAGCATCTTGTTCTCTTTGCGGTTCAGCGCACCGCTGAACCAGTCGCTCATCGAGCGGCGCACGGAGTTTCCCAACGAGCGCGGAGCACCACGGCCAACGCCGTATTCGCGGAAAATGCCGTGTACCGGGAATTGGAACAGTACGCCCGCCACCTCGCCTGCGTCGCTCTTTAGCTGGAACTGCACTTTGTTGCGCAGTTTGCCCTCTCTCGTACCTGCCTTCTTGCCGCTCTTGTAAACGCGGACACGGCGTTTACCTTTGGTGAAAGCCGAGGCCTGAGCCTTGGCCAGCTGCTGCACCTTGCGGCTCCAGTCTTCCATCTGGCGGTTATACTCGTCGTCGGTGAGCCAGCCACGCCTGCCGCTGAAAACATCCTTTACAACAACTTTGCCCATTGCGCCAGTTCCTTCAACATTTTTATCAAGTCGTATTGCGGATGCGGGTTGTTAGTCTTGCGGCTGAAAGCCGTCATCAGGAACACCCCCTCTTTGCCCTTCACAGCCTCGTTCCCTTTTTTTCAACTTCCGCAAGATTTTTGTTCCGCATGGCAAGTTGTCCCAAACGAATTTTGAAAATTGCGGAAAAAATGTTACATTTGCAAAAGTGTCGCAACAGCGTTGTTGTGGCGTAAGGCGGTGTCAGTTAGCGATATACGCCTGATATTATTATACGTACCATCAAAAAAACAGACTTATGGCAATAGAACTCAGTGAACAGGAACAAATTCGCAGAAACTCTTTGAACGAGCTTCGCAAGCTTGGTATAAACCCCTATCCCGCAAATCTTTACGAGGTAAACGTGAAGACTTCGGACATCCACGAACAGTTTCCGAAAGACAACACTCTTTTCCAGAATGTAAGCATAGCCGGACGTATTATGAGCCGCCGTATCATGGGCGCGGCGTCGTTTGTGGAGCTGCAGGACAGCTACGGCCGCATCCAGCTTTACATAAAACGCGACGAGATTTGTCCGGGCGAGGACAAGACTCTGTACAACACTGTGTTCAAACGTCTTACGGATATCGGTGACATAGTGGGAGTTACGGGCTATGTGTTCGTTACCCAGATGGGCGAGATAAGCATACACGTGAGCACTTTCACCCTGCTGAGCAAGTCGCTGCGTCCGCTGCCCATAGTGAAAGAGAAGGACGGCGTGGTGTACGACGCTTTCACCGACCCCGAACAGCGTTACCGTATGCGTTACGTGGATCTGATTGTAAATCCGCAAGTTAGAGAGACTTTCGTGAAACGTGCCCAGATAATGAAAACCATGCGTCAGTATTTCGACGAACAGGGTTATCTGGAAGTGGAAACACCTGTACTTCAGCCTATTCCTGGAGGAGCCGCCGCACGTCCCTTCATCACCCACCACAACAGTCTGGATATCGACCTCTACCTCCGCATCGCCGACGAGCTGTATCTGAAACGTCTTATAGTTGGCGGATACTCAGGAGTTTACGAGTTCTCCCGCAATTTCCGCAACGAGGGCATGGACCGCACCCACAACCCCGAATTCACCGCCATGGAGATTTATGTGGCCTACAAGGACTACAACTGGATGATGACGTTCACCGAAAACCTGTTGGAGCGCATCGCCATGGCCCTGCACGGCACCACCAAGGTGAAAATCGGCGACAACGAGGTGGATTTCCGTCCGCCGTTCCGCCGTGTGCCTATGATTGAACTTATCAAAGAGCAGACGGGCGTGGATGTGAGCGGTATGGACGAGGCCCAGCTGCGCGAGGTGTGCGGCAAACTGGGTGTGGAAATCGACGACACCATGGGCAAGGGCAAGCTCATCGACGCCATCTTCGGCGACAAGTGCGAGCACCTGCTTATCCAGCCCACTTTCGTGATAGACTACCCGCGCGAGATGTCGCCTCTGTGCAAGCGTCACCGCGACAACCCCGAGCTTACCGAGCGTTTCGAGCTGTTTGTCAACGGCAAGGAGCTTGCCAACGCCTACAGCGAACTTAACGACCCCATCGACCAGTTGGAGCGTTTCCAGGAGCAGTTGCGTCTGAGCGAGAAAGGCGACGACGAGGCGATGTTCATCGACATGGACTTTGTGCGCGCCCTCGAGTTCGGCATGCCGCCCACGTCGGGAATGGGCATCGGCATCGACCGTCTGACGATGTTTATGACTGGCGAGCAGTCGATACAGGATGTGCTCTTCTTCCCGCAGATGAAACCCGAGCAGAAACCGCGTGTGAGCACCGACGAGGAGTTCAAGGCCATCGGCGTGCCCGAGCCTTGGATACCGTTGTTGCGCAAGATGGGATTCAACACCGTGGCCGCCCTCAAGGAGGCCAACGCCAACAAGCTGTTCAACGACCTCAACGGCCAGCGCAAGAAAAACAAACTCGACATCGCTCCCCTGAAAAAGGAAGAGGTGGATGCGTGGTTGGGATAGGATTATATCATGCCAACACCCAAAAATTTCACGGTTTATCGCGCTTCGGCGGGGTCGGGAAAGACCTTCACCCTTGTGCGTGAGTATCTTGCCTTGGCTTTGCAGGGCAGCGACAGGGAGATCGACGACAATTTCCGTCATATCCTCGCCATCACCTTCACCAACAAGGCCACCAACCAGATGAAGGAGCGTATCCTGAAGACTCTCTCCGACCTTCAGGAGAATCCCTCCGACGCTATGGCAGCGGCTCTGTGCGAGGGAATTGGCGTGAAGCCTCAGGAGCTGTCGCGGCGGGCTGCGGTGTTGCAGAAAGCCATACTGCACAACTACTCCGATTTCTCGGTCTGCACCATCGACAGTTTCATGAACCGTGTTGTCCGCACTTTCGCCATCGACCTCGGACTCCCTCCGCGTTTCGACATCTCGCTCGACGACAGCGTGGTGCTGGAAAACGCCGTGGACAGCCTTATCGCCGACATCAGCGACGAGCATCCGGAACTCACCAATGTGATCAGGACTTTTTCGCTGAAAAAGATGGAGGAAGGACGTGCTTTCAGCGTCCGCGACGATATCCTTGCCAGCTCGCAAACCGTTATGAGCGAGGACTTTGAGCAACGGTACGAGCTGCTGAAGGATGTGAATCTGACCGATTTCTATAATATTTCCGAAAAACTGAAAAAAGACAACAAAAAATTCGAGGAGATGGCACAAGAGAAGGCGGCGGCAATCTGCGGCAGGATTGCGAAACTCGGCCTCAGCGACGATGATTTCAAAGGCAAGTCGAGGGGCGCGTATGCTTTTCTCAGGAAATTAGCCGAAGGCGGTTGTGGTTTCTCTCCCACAGATACTTTGCAGAACATCATCGATTCGGGCGACATCGCCAACAAAGGTGCCAAAGATGTGGCGGCTGTCAATGCGTTTGTTCCTGATATACAGAACTTTTTGGCATTTCTTGGCCCCGAGGTGATACTCCGTTCCACGCGTAACCTGCTGTTGGAGAAGATTTTCCAAGTGGCGTTGCTCAAGGAGGTGCGCGACAAAGTTCGTGATTACTACAACGAAAACGGGCTGGTGCATATCTCGGAGAACAATAAGTTGATTTCGGAGACGGTGCGCAACGAGGAAGCTCCCTTCGTCTTCGAGCGGCTCGGCTGCCGTTACCGCCATTTCCTTATCGACGAGTTTCAGGATACCTCTATCATGCAGTGGCAGAATATGTTACCTCTTATCGAGAATGGTCTGGCCGAGGGTTGGAAATCGCTCATTGTGGGCGACGGCAAGCAGGCCATCTACCGTTTCCGGCAAGGCGATGTGGAGCAGTTCCAATATGTGCTGAATTTGCCCGAAGGGAAGGAGAAATCGATAACGCGCCAGCGTCAGGAGGCGGTGGCACGCAACGGAAAAGAGGAAAATCTTGGCACTAACTTCCGTTCGTTCAGTGAGATAGTGACTTTCAATAATAGTTTCTTCTCTTTTGTGGAAAAACAGCGTGAGGAGAGTGCCAACGGCAGCCAGCTGATGCACGATATTTATGTCGGCGCCGATGCCGAACATCCCTCGCTTGCGCAGAAAGTTGCGAAAGGCAAGGAGGGCGGATGCGTGGAGGTGCAGTTCTACGACAGAGGCAGCGAAGAACACCCCACACCTTTTGAAAGGATTTATTCCGCCATAGAGCGTTTGAAGTCAGTGGGTTATGATTATAAGGACATCGCCATACTGACACGTAAGAACGACACCTTGTCGGACATTTGCACCAACCTGATGTTGATCAACAGCGAACGTCAGAAAGAGGGGCGGGGACTCGATAACTTGCTGTTTTCCACCGCCGAATCGTTGAAACTGTGGAACAACGAAGATGTGAAATTCCTGCGTTCCCTGCTCGGCTATCTCGACAACGATACCGACGATGTGGCCAAGTTGGAAATGTCTGAGTATCTGAACGCTAGGGGCGAGAGCCGTCCGCTGTCGTCGTTGCTCGGCAACAAAGATGGTTTCGGGAAGGTGTTGACGGAAGTCTATCCCACCTTCGACCGCGACTGGCTTTTGTCGCAGACGTTGTACGACTGCAGCTACGAGCTGGTGCGCATTTTCGGCGTGCCGCTGACGCCCTATGTGTATTCGTTTTTGAATTTCGTGGCGGGATATGGCGCCCATAGTCGCAACAATCTCAGCGAGTTCCTCGAAAGTCTCGACGAGGTTTGGACCACTCTCTCCACCAAGACCTCCGACGACCTCAACGCCATCCAGATGATGACGATACACAAGTCGAAAGGGCTGGAATTCCCCGTGGTGATTTATTATATGCTGCCCAGCAGAGACATGGGCAAGAACGAGATGTGGGTGAACATCGACAAGGAAGATGTGGGTGCCAATCCGTTGAAAATTAGTTTGGTAGGAAGAAAACAGGCCGCCGCCGGCACCATTTTCAGCCAGCAGTACGCCGAGGAGTTGCAGAAATGCGAGATCGACGACCTGAACGTGCTGTATGTGGCTCTGACACGTCCTGAGCAGCAGCTGATTGTCTTCGCCGCCGACCCGTCGACGGTTCGCTCGCAGTACGGGGGGGTGTTCATGGATTATGTGAAGGACGCCTCCCACGGCTTTGTGGAGGTGGAGGCCGACAGGCTTTACCGCAAAGGCAACCCCGATTTCTGTAAAAAGAAACCGAAAAAGCCTTCCAATGTTTATGAGCTGAAAACCAACGAGTCGCAGTCGTGGGCGAGGGAGATGCGCATTGTGGGAAAAACCTCCTCCAAGTTGGATTACGACCAGTCGGATGCGCAGCAGAGGGGCAATATCGTACACGAAATACTTTCGAAAATCGGCACGCTGAACGAGGCCCAAAAAGCCACTGCCGATTTCCTTGCCGAAGCCAAGATGGAGAAAGATGTTGAGGAAAGAGTCAAGGTTTTGATGGATAGCGTTTTGAAATCGGACAAGGTGAAGGACTTCTTCAATCCTGAATACGGCTACAAGACGGAGTGCGAGATTATGCACAAGGGCGAGATTGTGCGTCCCGACCGCATTGTGTTTGCCAAAAATGAGACCTGGGTGGTGGATTTCAAGACGGGAAACCACGACTCGCGTTATGCGTCACAAGTGAACGGCTATATGGCCGTACTCAAAGAAATGGGATACCCCGATGTGAAAGGATTCTTGATGTATATCAGTGACAAGGGGTGCGAGGTTGAGGAAGTGGAACTAATTAGTAATGAGTAGTTAGTAATTAGTAATTTTGTCGCGGTGGCTTCGACAGGCTCAGCCACCGCGACACGCATTCTCACAGCCCGCCCTCTTTCGGAGGTTGAAATTGTTGAACTCCCGCAACTCTGTTTTCCCGAAAAAAAACATTTTGTCAATTGAGTTTTTTTGCGTAATTTTGCAAACGATTTCAGAGTGAAATCTCGAAGCGTTATGCTTGACTTGCTAACGGAAATGTGAGAGTTTTCAAAGAACCGCAAGTACCACATAACTGTTCACGCTTAGCGTGGGCTGTTGTGCTGTTTCTCGGTTCAGGTACATCTCTCACAACCTCCGTTAGAAAAATTGGTATATCAGTGCCACGCTTCGTTTTTTTTTATAAAGCCGATTAGGTGCTGGCGGGAAAAAAATATAGAAATGAAGAAAATAAGATTGTTTTTGGCATCAATTTTTATGATTTTGTTTGCGTTTTCGTGTGGTGCACAGGTGAACAATTCCGAAACAGAGGAAATGGATAGCTTAGGAGAGAAAACAGAAAAAATGAATAGTATTGGTGAAGATTATTACGGACCAGATATTATACCTTGGGAACGCAATGGCAAAATTGGGTGGGTTTTGGCAGAAGACACAAATAAAGTGGTAATACCGTTTGAGTATGATGCATTTTTGGCTTATGTGCCATATCCAGAAGCTACCTTAATGATTTTTGATGATACAAAGGATTTCTTAGAGCACTATGTGGGGCACAGTGAGCAACCATTATGGGCAAAGAAGAAAGGCAAATGGGGGACTATAGAAGGCTTTGGTGGCAAAATCCCTTTTGAATATGATGGAATTGAATTCTTTGAAGAGAGTTATGGCTATTATGAAGATATGTTCGTTATTATTAAAGATGGTCTAAAGGGATGTGCATCAAATTATGGAGAAATACTTGTTCCATGTGAATTTGATAGTATAAGTAGAGAAGGGACTTATTTGGATGGAGGCAGGACGACCTGTATAATATTTGGTAAGGGTGGCAAATACGGAGCCAAATGTGGTGATGTATATGCGCCCTGTGTTTATGATGAGATTTCGTATATCGGGCCAGAACCCTTGTCTGATGAAAATGAAAGCAACACAAAAGAAACAGGTTCAATTTATAGCAAAATCGTTTTTAAAGCTGCTAAAGATGGCAAGAGGGTCTTTATTAATGACGAGGGAGTTGTGGAAACAAAACTGCCGTTATGGTTAGAAGATTTTGAAGTATATGGGGGAATCTATTTGTTGAAAAAAAATGGTAAATGGGGTGTGATGGAAGATGGGATTTGCTCGGATTTCAATTATGATTCTATTTATCCGATTTTTCATTTTGTTGATGATGGATTGGGGTCAGAAAGACACTCTGAAACATATTTTACGGGTTTCTATTATGTATATTTAAATGGCAAAAAAAATATTATGGCATCCAACTTGAAACCTATTCTAAACTCTGAAATTGTGAGTTATAAACTTATTCCAGAAGATAATAATTTTTATGAAACATGGCCTACAAAGGTTTTGCTTGTAAAAAATAAAAATAATTATTGGGGCATTATCAATGGAGAGGGCAAGCAAATTGTTCCTTGTAAATACGATAAAATAAATCCATTGGAAGGCGGTTGTTTTGAATTAGTAAAGGGAAAGAAACTGACCAAAGTCAATGCTGAGGGCAAGCCCTGTAAATGATTTATATATCAAAATCACAAACACAATTCGGTTACCTGTTGCGGCGGTTTTGTTTGCAGTATGTATCTCTATCCAAAATCAACAATATAGAGCCTGTAACTGCTTGCTTACGGCGATAATATGTAGTAAATCAGGTATTTAATTATCCGAAAAAAATCGGATAATCAAAAAAACGTGCCGCAAGTAAGCGGCACGGTTTTATCTCATAAAGAAAGAACACATTTTTCCTCTATCTCACCACTTTTGTAAAGACAGGTGTGGCGCCGTCGGTTACGGTAACATACACCTGCAACTCACCTGCGGGAGGCATGTCGGGTTTGTCGTCGCGGGGCAGGTCCACGGCGGTGAAGAGGTATTCGGTGCCGTTGGGGAGGGTGCGTGTGGCGACAGTCTTGGCCTCGGCGTGGAGCATGGGATAACCGTCCACTGCTGTGTTGAAGATAGCTTTCTCGTCGTCGCTGACGGGGTGCTGTTCGGGGAACTCGTCGAGTTTGGTGTACTCACCTTCGAGAAAACCGTTGGCTTTGAGGAACTGGTCTATCTCCTGCGGCACTGCGTCGAGACGTGCGGCGCGGACACCGTAGCCGGGCAGGATCTCTGCTTTGGGCTGAGTTTCGGCCAAGTCCTTTACGCTCGACTCCAGTCCGCCGCTGCCGAAAGTGCAGAAGGGAACGATTTTCTTGCCACTTAAGTCGTTGTTTTTGAGGAAGGTAGTAACTGGCGGTGCGTAGGTGCCGAACCATACGGGATAGCCGAGGAAAATAACGTCGTACTGCGAGAGGTCGGCCTTAAGGGGCTGGATTTCAGGCAGAACGCCGGCTTCGCGTTCACGCATGCAACGAGCGATAGTCGAGTCGAAATCGCCATCGTAGGGAGGGGTGGAGATGATTTCCTCGATGTCGGCGCCGAGGCGGTTGGCAATCTCTTCGGCCACAACCTTGGTTTTCGAGGTCTGCGAATAATAAAGCACCAGAACTTTCGGAACTTCTTGTTTTTCGGTCTTCGAGCCGCACGAAACGGCAGTCATAGCCGCAACGGTGAGGACCATCATAAGTTTAAAATTTCTCATTGTATTGATGTTTTTATGTTATTGTTTTCGTTTTGCAAAGGTACACAAAATAATTGGATTATTTAAATTTGAACACGAATTGCACGAATTAACACGAATATTTGTGCGAGTTTTCACTTGATTATTATTGAGATAGTTTAACTTAAGTAAAGGTCGCGTCTCTCCGAGACGCCTATTTTGCCGAGTTTGTTTTTACCCCACACTGCGTTCTGGTATTCTCCGCTTCGCTATCAAAACAGCCACTGGCTGTTTTTTCATGTGGGGTTATTGAGATTTAGCCTCTCCGAGGCATTTTTGGTATTTATTTATGATTATATTATAAAACATTAATTTCCATGAATTTACCGTTAATTTCTGGAAAAAATTTACGGCAATTTGTGTTGCACAACCTTTGTCAATGTGGTTTTTTCGAGGTCGAGCAGGAAGGCTTTTTTGTCGGTGCCTGCGGCGTAGCTGGTGAGGGAACCGTCGCTGCCGAGCACCCTGTGGCAGGGGATTATCAAGGCTATGGGGTTGTGTCCCACCGCATTGCCCACAGCTTGTGCCGACATCCGTTCCAAACCGTTCTCGCGGGCGATGGCACGTGCTATCTCGCCGTAGGTGACGGTGTGGCCGTATGGGATTTCGAGCAGCAGTTGCCACACATGTTTGCGAAAGTCGCTGCTCTGCACCCTCAGATTCGGGGTGAAATCGGGGATTCCGCCACCGAAATAGCGGTCGAGCCAGAGGAGGGTCTGGCGGAAAATGGGCAGGTCGGGATTTTCGGAAGTGTTGGCGGAAAGCGTCGCGGCGAAATATTTTTGACGCTCGAACCAAAGTCCTGTAAGTGCCTCTCCGTCGGAGGCGAGGACGATACCGCCAAGCGGCGACTGGTAGCGGGCGGTGAAATCCATAGGGGGTAATGGACTGAGAATCAGATGTTGTAGTTCCTTGCGCCGAAGATGGCACTTCCCACGCGCACCAGCGTGCTGCCCTCCTCGATGGCGATGGGGTAGTCGTGCGACATGCCCATGGAAATTTGCGTAAAGTCCTGTTTGTCAGCGAAGAACTCCGCTTTCAGTTGTTCGAAAATACCTTTCAGGTTGCGGAACTCGGAGCGCACAAGCGACATATCGTCGGTGTTGGTGGCCATACCCATAACTCCCACGATGTTAATATTTTCCATGGTTTTGTAATCCTCGGAGCGGAGCATTTCGGAGGCTTCGGCGTAATCGAGGCCGAACTTTGTCTCCTCGGTGGCGATGTGGAACTGCAACAGACAGTCTATCACACGGTTGTGTTTGCGTGCCTCCTTGTTTATCTCGTGCAGCAGTTTCTGGCTGTCCACGCTGTGAATCAGCGACACGAAAGGGGCGATATATTTTATCTTGTTGGTCTGCAGATGTCCTATGAAGTGCCACTGTATGTCAGCGGGCAGCACTTGGTGTTTGTCGCGCATTTCGAGGGCGTGGTTTTCGCCGAACACACGCTGTCCGGCATCGTAGGCGGCTTGCAGGTCCTCCACGGGTTTGGTTTTCGACACGGCCACGAGGGTTACCCCTTCGGGAACGGTCCTGCGTATTTTTTCGAGGTTTTCGCTGATGTTCATTTTGTATCTTTTTTCGATGTGTCGTCGAGGTATTGCGGCGGCAGCTTGTCTTTGTTGATGTGCGAGTTGTGTTTCAGGAACTCATCGCGGTAACGCTGCGAGCGTCGTTGTCCCCAACGGGGGAAAAACACCGTGGCACACAGCCTGTAAACGACGTACAGTATTATTATCCCTATGATGAAGTACCAGAACATGCTTATTTATAATGAATTGCGGGGCGACGAAGTCGCCCCGCAAGTTGAGTTTTTATTTTGCCGACATCTCGGTGAAATATTCGTAGAAATAGGGTATTGTCTCGATACCGCGGTAGAAGTTGAAGAGCGGGTAGTTCTCGTTGGGGGCGTGGATGGCGTCGCTGCCGAGGCCGAAGCCCATAAGTATCGACTTGATGCCGAGGATTTTCTCGAAACCTGCCACGATGGGGATGCTTCCGCCGCTGCGTGTGGGTATGGGACGTTTGCCGTAGGTGGTCTGGTAGGCCTTTTCGGCAGCTTTGTAGGCTGTCATCTCCAGAGGCGACACGTAAGAGGCACCGCCGTGTGACGGGGTTACTTTCACCGTAACGCAGTCGGGAGCGATGCTTTCGAAATAGTTCTTGAACATCAGGCTGATTTTCTCGAAGTCCTGATTGGCAACCAGACGTGTGGAGATTTTAGCGTGAGCCTTGGCGGGAAGGACGGTCTTGGAGCCTTCGCCGGTGTGTCCGCCCCAAATTCCGCAGACGTCGAGGCAGGGACGAATGCCGGTGCGTTCGTTGGTGGAGAAGCCTTTTTCGCCGTGTACGGTCTTGATTTCCAAATCTTTCTGATATTTATCCAAATCGAAGGGAGCCTGAGCCATCAGGGCGCGTTCCTCGTCGGAGATAACCAGCACGTCGTCGTAGAAACCGGGGATGGTGATATGGTTGTTCTCGTCGTGGAGCGAGGCAATCATCTTGCAGAGTATGTTGATGGGGTTGGCCACGGCGCCGCCGTAGATACCCGAGTGCAGGTCGTGGTTGGCGCCAGTAACTTCGACATCCCAGTAGCAGAGTCCGCGCAGACCGCTGGTGATGGAGGGGATGTCCTGAGCTATCATTCCGGTGTCGGAAACGAGGATGATGTCGGCCTTGAGCAGATCCTTGTTCTCTTCGCAGAAAGCGTAGAGGCTGCCGGATCCTATCTCCTCTTCGCCTTCGAGCATGAATTTGACGTTGCAGGGCAGCTGGTTGGTGCGTACCATAAATTCGAAGGCTTTGGCGTGCATAAACGACTGACCTTTATCGTCGTCGGCGCCGCGTGCCCAGATATGTCCGTCTTTGACCACGGGTTCGAAAGGCTCGGTGTTCCAGAGCTCCAGCGGGGCCACGGGCATCACGTCGTAGTGGCCGTACACGAGGACAGTGGGTTTGGCGGGGTCGATGGTCTTGCGGCCGAAAACCACGGGGTTGCCTTTGGTGGGCATCACTTCGGCGTGGTCGGCACCGGCGGCAAGGAGGAACTCCTTCCATTTGTTGGCGCAGCGCACCATGTCGTCCTTATGTTCCGCTTCGGCGCTGATGCTGGGGATGCGTATCAGCTCGAAAAGCTCGTCAAGAAAACGGTCTTTGTTTTCGTCGATGTATTTTTTTACGTCTTTCATGGGTGTATGTGTTTGATTTGTTTATATTTTCGTTGTCGGAAAAATATATAACGCAGAAAGTGGGGTTTTAAGTATCTGAAAAGGGAAAAAAGTTCATAACTGTTTTTTTTTCCAGAATCGGGCGTTTCACCCCGCCACCACCTCCACCTTGCTGCAGGATTTGTTGTCTTGCTGTATAACCTGAATCTGTACGGGGATGCACTCTTTCACCTCGTCGCGGTGGCTGATGGCGTACACCTGCCTGTTGTTGCTTGCACGCAGAGTCTCAAGGGTGTTGATGGCTTTGTGCAAAGGCTCGCCGCTCAGGGTGCCGAAACCCTCGTCGATAAACAGTGTCTCCACCTTCAGACTCTGGCCTATCTCGCTCAACGCCAGGGCCAAAGCCAAGGAGACGAGGAAGCTCTCTCCGCCCGAGATGGTGCTTGCCGGACGTCTCACCCCGCCTTGGTAGGCGTCTTCCACAAGTATTATCAGATCTTGTCCGGGAGCCGTGTGCAGTGTGTAGCGGTCGGTGAGGGAACGCATGTGGACGTTGGCGGCGTTTACCAAATTGGCAAGGATGTAGCTCTGCGCGATGAGTCGGAACTTGTCGCCGTTGCCATCGCCAATCAGTTTGTCGAGTTTTCTCCATTTCTCATATACGGCTTTGCGCTTTTCGTACTCGGCTTTGAGTCCGGCCAATTCCTCTTTCCGTTTGTCGTCGTCATTCAGCTGCTGTTCGATGGAACCATAGGTGTTTCTGGAGGTGTCCGCCTGTTCCTTCAGTTCGGCAATGGCCTTTTGCAGATTTTCGATGCTATCGCCCTCGGCTAATTCTGGTTTGGTTTTCTGATGTTCCTCTATCTGTCTGTTGATGGTTTCCAAAGAGCCTTGTGCAGTGGCAAAGATTTGTCTTTTGTCGTCGATATACTTGCGCTGTTGCGCGATTTGCTCTTTCAGTTGCAGCAACTGTTCCAATCTTTGCAGAGTGATTTCGGAGTGCTCTTTCAAGAAATTGTCGAGAAATACTCGGTTTGCGTTAAGGCTTTCCGTAGCAGTATTTTTGTTCGTCAAAACGGAGGTGATGCTGTTCGAAAGACTTTGTGTCGCTGCTGCGATATTGCCTATCTCTACAGCACTTTGGGATTTCATGGAGCTCCATTCGGGAAGGTCTTTGAGTATGCCCTCTATCGTATCGTTCAGCACCTTCTCTTTGTGTACCTTGGTTTCTTCGAGAGCCCTTTGCAGATTATCGTGTCTTTCGGCCCGTTTTATCTTTGCATCAAGCTCTTTTCTTTGCTGTTCTGCATTTGCCTTGGCCTGTTCCAATACCCCGATGGTCTGCTCGTCGAGCGGTTGCGATATGTTGCATTTCCCCAAGGATTCGATGGCGGCGTTTTTGGCGTTTTCGAGCGATTGGTCCTCGTTGTAGGCTTTCAAATCTTTATCATAGGTGGGTTTGTTCTGTTTTAGCCAAATTGTGCAGTTTTTCAGAAGTTCGTTCAGTTGGTCGTAGTTGTTTTTCGCATCGTCGCGTTCCTTTTTGGCCTTGGCAACAGCTTTTTGTAACACTTCTTCGTGCGGAACGGTGTCGAGCGATGTCACGGCTTGTCCGCAGATGGGACATCTGTGGCCGGTTTGTAAACTTTCACGCAGTTTCTCGGCCAGAGTATTAACAGCCATGTTCAGTCGCTCGTAGTCTCCCTCTGCCGCTTCGTAACTCTTTTTGGCATTCTCCACCTTGGGAGTCAGATCGTTGAGTTCTCCGGTTTTCTTGTCAATTTCTTCCTTCTTTTGGACAAGTTTCTCGCCCGTCGCCACTCGTTCGTTGTGTTTATTGAAATAGGTATTGACACGTTCTTTGGCAAGGTCGATGTTGCCAGTCAGGGCCAACAGCTCTTTGAATTGGTTTTCCAATTGCTCTTTCGAAGTGGGTTGGCCTCCTTCGGCCTTCATCTCTTCGTCAATTTTCTTGATTTTATTGTTGAATGCTTCTATCTGTCTGAGTACAAATTCTTTGCCGTTGAGCAAGGTGACGTACTTCGACTTCAGCTGTTCTATCTGTTGTTTTGCCTGATTTATTGTTGCGTTCGCTTCGTTGATGGCTGTCAGCGATTTACGTGCGTCGTCGGTGGCATCCCAGTCGGACACGTTCTGTTGCAATGCCTTGAAATTGTCGGTTTCTATCTCTTTCTTTGCGTTCGTAAGTGCTTCTTGCGTTTTTCCCTGGTTGTCGAGCAGGGTTTTCTGTGTCGACTGCCATTTTTCTTTATTCTGCGCAGTTTCCAGATTGGCATCCAACAATTTAAGCTCTTTGCCGATCTCATCGCGTTTTGCCTCTGTTTCCGCCCTCTGCTCAGGTGTCATCGCCTGTTCTTTCTTCTCAGGATCGACATCTTCCATTTCCTTTTTGTATTTTTTGTTTGTTAAATCGTGGACCTTCATTCCGATTTCGGAGTATTGCTCGGTGTTGGTGATTTTTTCGAGAATGGCGGCTTTCTCTTCGTTGCTGCACTTCAGAAAACGGGTGAACTCGCCCTGCGCCAGCATGGTGGTACGGCAGAATTGGTCGAAAGTCAGGCCAATTGCAGCAAGGATGGCCTCCATCATCTCCTTGTCTTTCCCGGTTCCCTTGATGTTGCTTACGCCGTTGCCGGGCTGTGGCGAGGCCTCAGGATGGGTGAGGTTTTGCAACGTCCAATCGCGGTAGAGGTTTTTTGTTTTGCGCTTTACGTGCCATTCGGCCTCATACTCGTTTCCGTCGCTGCCAAGGAACCGCAGTCGCGAATAGGCATCGGTGGTGTTTTTCCGCATCAGCTGCATGGTGTCTGTAATGTCCATCGAGTCGTTGTCGTTTTCCTGCCATTTGCCGTCCATCTCAGTGTTGACCAAACGTGGTGTGGTGGCATAAAGTGCCAGGCAGATGGCGTCAAGGATGGTGGATTTGCCTGCGCCTGTATCGCCGGTAATCAGCACCACATTGCTGTCGGAAAGCGGAGCATTTTCAAAATCGATAACGGCATCTTCGATAGATGCGATGTTGTGTATTTCCAGTTTTCTCAGTTTCATAATTAGTCCTCCTTGGCTTTAAGTTCGTCCAACACTTCTTCGAACAGGGGTCGCGCTTCTTCTTCGTTGAAGCTGGCATTGGTGTCAGCGGCAAACATCTTCACCACTTCCCACGGGTCGGTGGCCTGAAATTCTTCCACGCTCATCTGTCGCGTGCCGCCGCTGCCGCTGTCTGCAATGGTTCTGCGCTTGGCGTTGATGAAACAGAACACATATTCCTTGCCGTTGGCCTGAGCAACCGCTTTTTCGTATGCGTTGGAAGGCATGTTTTCGGGGTCTGTGATATTCAGACGGATGTACTCTTTGGCGTCGGCGGGATATGCCCCGTACTGGGCGTCAACATCTTCCCATTTGCCGAACACGCTTGTGTCCTTTGGATTGGGCAAGGTCACCAGCGGACGGGGGTTGATGATTTCTTTGAAGGTGTAATTGGCGTCGGTCAGTGTCGCATTGTGTTCGGGGATGTCCACAATGGTCACCGAATGGGGATAGGCCTCGTCGAAACTCACAGCCATCGGCGAACCGCAGTAGCGCACGTTGTGTTTGCCTGTATGTACAAACTGAGGTTTGTGGATATGGCCCAAAGCCAGATAGTCGTATCGTCCGTCTATAGTGTTTACATCGACGACATCCACGCCTCCCACACGCATGTCGGAGGCATCGTCGTGTCCTGCGAAATCGCCGCCCGAAATGGCGGTATGGGCGCTGAAAACCACGGGGAGATTTTGCGTATTCCGTTGTTCAACAATGTCAAGCAACTGACTGTAAGCGTTTTCGGGCAACAAACGGTCGTGTGTAAATGGCAGAGCCACCACAAAGCCTTTGTCGGGAATCTCGATGATGTGCGATTCCATGTCCTCCTTGTTGAACTTGCCTATCATATATACATTGAGTGCCTCCCACGGTGTCTTGAAAATCTCGTGTTTCGTGCCGCTGTCGTGGTTGCCGGCGGTTACCACAATGGTCATCTCGGGACAAGCCTTGCTCAACTCGATTATGGTTTTGTTGAACATCTTCTGCACGGCGGGCTTGGGGTCGGAGATGTGGTAAACATCGCCGCTTACAAGAAATAAGTCGGGCTGTGCCTCTTGGGCAATCCGTACCATCTGGTCGAGCATGGCCTGCTGTTCGTTTGTGCGATCGTAGCCATAGAGCACATGCCCTAAATGCCAGTCGCTTGTGTGTAATATCTTCATGTTTTTCCTTTTTAAGTCATTGCAAATATAATAAAAAATTCCGAAACAGCAAACACTGTTTAACATTTTTTTTGTCGATTTTCGTTCAGATTCCTCTCCACACAATAACCCGCACGTTTCATCGTTACTTGTTTTTTTAAATATAAATGTAAAACACTTTGTTACAAGCACTTGCCACCGCTGTTTCTTCCTCGACGGCAACGGCCAGCTGCGCTATCTCGACAGCAACGAGAAAGTGATAGACAGACCATCTAAAAAGTGAGCCCGGCAAAGGTGAAGAAACAGTCAGTGAATGTTTCGATAGCGAAGCGAAGAATAAAAATCAACTTTCAACTCTCAACTTTCAATTTTCAATTTACTTCGAATTGGTAACCAGCCTGACGGAGCAGCCGAAACATCTTCTTAACCCTCCTCCGTGGAAATATCCGCTGCCAGAACTGCTCAAGAAATGAAAACAGGATAGATTCGAGTTCTCACTTTGTAAATAAAAATTCGTTGAAGCCCAATAGTAAGCGGCTGTCCCGCCCACATCCTTGTGGTACCTGTTCAATCCGCTTGGCAGGAAAACGGCGCCCATGCTCTCCATCATCGCCCATTCGGCAACGGTATAACTGTTGTTGGAGTTCATTCCTGCCGAGAAAGTAAGTCCTTGCGGCAGAGTCCAGTCGTCGGGCAGGAGAAAGACTCCGTAAACCCCGTTTACAAAGCCCACCCCCCATTTTTGAGCGGCATCGGTGCGGAGTCTTGTAAGATAATCACATTCTGCGGCAGTAAGGGTACGCCACATTCCCGACGTGTTGCCGCCGTTGCTTATGGCGTTGTAAACACCCCAGTCGTAATTGGCGCTGGTCCCTACAAGGTTGGTGTCTGGCATATTCAACGACGGACCGTATCCCCACCAGTTGTATTGCCGCGAAACAGAGTTGGTGTCGTAGGAATAAGGGTAGTAATGTGTGTTGTAGATGTCGTTGCTGTCGTGGTAACCGCTTGTGGCCCAGCAAAAAAGGTCTATCCAGCCAGTGTAAGTGGAAGATATGTTACTGTTTGCGGTGCCGATTGTCTCCCATTGGTGCTCGGCAAATCGCCAAGTGCCCCTGACAGTGTCTCCGCCCGCAACTACGTGTGTGCCTAAATTGGTGTACTGTAGGTTGCCTTTGGAGAAATGTATCTGATCCGTAGCGGAAATGGAAAAAACGCCGGGCAGAGGATTTATGTAGTTCTCCGGTGTGGCAAGGACAAAAGTCTCGTTGCCGTAGGCCGTGCCGTTGGTGTTTGTGGCGTAGGCGCGGACAAAATAGAAGGTGCCGGAGGTGAGTCCGGTAATGTTGCTCGAAAAAGTGCCCAATCCTGTGCTGTCGGAGGTGTGACTGTCGTTGATAGTGGGATTTTGAGAGATGCTCCAGCAGATGCCGCGACTAATAATTGGTGAGCCGCCGTCGCTAAGCACATTGCCGCCGCAGGACGCCGCCGTGGTGGAGACATTTGTGGGTGTATTGGTATAAACCGTCGGCAGGTCGGCCGAGAAAAGTAGTGTGAGAGATTCCGATACTTGCTGGTTTTGTTCTATCGGAGTGCTAATTAGTTGGTTGCCGTTGTATGTGGCATAGCCGATGTAACGCATCAAATCACCGGTGGCGAAAGGTTGGTTCGACTGCATCTTATTGGTCGCCATGATGTTACTACGGAATGCTATGGCGTTGCCACTGGTCCTGCCGCTGTTGAGCAGTTTCAGACTATTTTGTCCGTGTGCCGAACTTACGGTGAGCAGTGCCATCTGCGGTTCCCGTAGCGATATGTCGAAAAGGCTGGTGCCGGCTTCGAGGCGTTGTGCGGTCTCTGCCAGCAGCTGTCCCGAAAGGTTGAACAGACGCAAGGTATAGTTGCCGCTTTCCGGTGCCGTAAGACTTACCGTGGCTGTGCCGCGGAAAGGGTTGGGGTAACTCGCCAAACCAATGTTCCAGCCTTGCGCTTCGGCAATGGATGATGAAGCGAAAACAAGCACCGTGTCGGGATAAACGAGCCTCTCCGTCCACGAGCGGGTAACGTTCTCAACCACAACAGAATCCAGTTGTATGTAACCGTTCAAAGCCAACCTGCTTGCAAAACGTACCGTTATCTGCGAAAACGCCATATTTGCCATTGCAAGGGCAAAAAGAATCGAAATAAGAGCCTTTTTCATAAATTATTGTAATTTACGATAGCATTCGTTATTTTTTCAATTATGCTTGCTTAAAAATCAAGATAGTCAATCTGTTATATCCGTGAAATCTGTGTTCGAAAGTATCTCTCAGGAGTGCTTTTTTAGTCGAAGAACCGCCAAATCACGCCCCATTGCACGGTGAAATCCTGTCCGGGATAGTGCGGTATCATGAAATATGACGGGTTTTTCTCCAACAAGGTGTTGATATGCAGGAGTTTGGCGTAAAGTATCGCATGCTTTATCTGTCCGGACACGAAGAAATCGGTCCAAAGGGTGTTGCCCACCTTGTACTCTTGCTGCTGGTAGAAAGCGCCGAGGAAAGGCGAGTAGGCGTCGGCGTAGAATAGGGTGTTGTAGCGCAGGTCGAAACCGGTCTGCAACAGCAACGCCTGACGGAACAGCTTCAGTTCCACAAAGATAGAGTGCTTGGCCGAGAAACGCGGCAGACGGAACACCTCGTCGTCGGACGAGAACTGCAGCAGGTTGAACGACTGCCAGTGCAGTATGTTCCACGCAAGGTCGCTTTTCAGCACCGTCTGCGAAAGCACCACCGATTTGTCTGTCTGCACGGGACGGAAGTCCATGCCCAGCCACACGTTGTTGGCCACGTTGCTCAGCGTCGAGGTCAGCTCCAGCCATCCGTGCCAGTTGTATGAAATTCCTATCTTCTGGGTGTGGATTTTGTTGTAATCGTTTATGTCCCACCTTATTACGTTTGAAAAGTAGTCGTAATAGATATAGTCGGGGTCGTTGCCCGAAAGGGCTGCGAAAATATTGATGCGGTTGTTGGAATCGGGCTGCCACAGCAGGTTGGCGGTAAAGGCGTAGTCGCCGTTCTTGTAGCCATCGGCAAGTACCGTCTCGGCTCCGCCCGAAAGCAGGAAGTGTTTGGTGCTGATGGTGGCGCGGGCAAAGGGTTTGAGCAGCGAGAGGGTGGTGTATTTCTCAATGTCGCGTATGCCTATGGCGGTGTGCTTGATGCCGAAATAGAATTTCAGCGGGTTGTGGAACTGGAAATCGTTGTAGATGTCGTTGGTCCAATGCAACGAGTTTTCGAGGGTGTAAACGCACGACGAGTCAAGCAGGGCGGTGGAGTCGCCGAAAAATGAGGGATAGGCCTCGATGTTGCCGCTCAAACCGGGGTCGGTGTAGTTGTGCTTGTTGCGACTGAAATTGATGTTATGCACAAAAGCCCCGAGGTTGAAGATGTGCGGATTGTAGATGGTGGTGTCGTAATGGACGTTGAATGAGTCGGTTACGATGCTTTTGCCGGTGCTGTCGGGCAGCGAGTCGGCGGCACGGATTATCCACAGGGTGTCGGTTTTAATCACTTTACCCGGCTGGCGCGCCAGCGAAAACGACTGCTGTGCAAAGAGTGTCAGCGTCTTGAAATCGGTGTAGGCGCTGTAGAGGTACACCGGCATACCGCCGCGGTTGGTCTGTATGTCGTTGGTAAACAGGCTGTCCGACGAAATGCCGCCGTTCTCCTGAAGGTTCAGCTTCTGCCACACAAAACCGCCTTTCACCCTGTATCTCAGGTTCTTGGTGAAATAATTGGTGGTGAGGTCGAGGTAGTTGTTTTTGGTTTTCTGGTTGGTGTACAGACCTTCGGAGTTGATTAGGTTATAGTGCAACGAGACATTCCACGTCTGTGTAATATTCTGTGCGTGAAGAACTTCCAGCTGATACTCTTTTTCTGCCGAACTCTCGTATTTCAGGCTGGTGAAGGGTCGCTCGGTTTGGTACATGTTGAGTGTGAGCGGGTTGCGTCCGTAACCTTCGATTATGCTCGGCCCGTAGCGGAAATCGGTCTGGGACAACTGCTTGGGCATCAGCGAATAGCAGGCTTGTCCCACGTTTCCGGTGTTCAGGTAGTAGTCGTCGTTGAACGAGTGGATTTTGTCGTTGAGCTGCAGTCCCATCGGGTTGAGCATCGGGTGCCAATGGTCGATGATTTTTATCGAAAGGGGTGCAAAATGGAAGATGTTCACCGAGTTGATGAGGGTGGAGTCGGGTATGATGTTGGTTTCGAAGATTATGCCTTTTGGCAGGGTGTCGGCATCGCCGCCGGGATTTTGGGTGGTGTCGCCCGAAAAGTTGT
>JAEEGG010007972.1_pt1 | contig 24205 bp, 17 predicted proteins | sample 9134161 | NCBI WGS metagenome assembly JAEEGG01 (sample SAMN16246543, study PRJNA631951) | gut metagenome | biome: gut microbiome; feature: rumen; material: CR-attached | host: Bos | place: Iran: Karaj | collected 2018-10
CTCTGCCGGGGTCGGCCGGCGTGCGCATGAAGAGCGCGAACAGTATGACGATGAGTCCCATGTGCTCGACGGACGAGTAGGCGAGTAGGCGCTTGAAGTCGGTCTGCCGCACCATGAAGACTGCCGCGACCGCGACGGAGAGGATTCCGAAGACAATCATCGCCGCGTCGCAGAAGCCCGCGATTTCCGCTGGCATTATCTCGCGGAAGCGCGCGATCGCGAAGAACGAGCAGTTGAGAAGCGCACCCGAGAGAAGCGCCGAGACGGGGGCGGGCGCTTCGGAGTGGGCGTCGGGGAGCCAGGTGTGGAAGGGCGCGAGGCCGGTCTTTGTTCCGTAGCCTGCGAGAATGAAGACGAAGCCGACCTTGAACCACATGCGGCAGCCTTCTGCCACGCCTTTCTCCTGGAGTTCCACGGCGTGCATAACGAGCATGGTGCCGAATAGGGCGAGGCCGATTCCGATCGAGCAGATGAGGAGGTACTTCCACATCGCCTCAAGGGCACCGCGGCTCCGGTGGTAGGCGATGAGCGGCGCGGAGACGAGAGTCGTAAGCTCCACCGCGACCCACATGAGCGGAAGGCTCGGGGAAAGGAGCGCGAACACCATCGCCCCGAAGAACGCGCAGAGGCAGATGTAATACGTCCGGTGCGACATATGGTCGCCGCCTTCGCGGCGGTCGGCCTCGCGGATGTAGAACACGCTCTGCACGAGGTCGGCGACGAACAGCGCGCTCGTCAGCCAAACCAGCAGCCATTTCAAATTTTCAATCATCACAACTCCTTGCTTAACTACCTAACTACCTAACTACCTAACCACCTAACCACCTAACCCCTTCACCCACGCCGATGCATGAGGTGCACGTCTCCAAGCGCGTTCAGCTTGTCCGTGTCGATGGACGAGAACGTGCGGTTGATCTGGTAGATTGCGATGCCGAGGACGAAGACGAGGACGAAGACGTCCAGCAGGATGCCAAGTTCGACGACGAGTCCGTATTCGAGCAGTATGCCCGATCCGAAGACGGCGATGCCGTTTTCGAAGGCGAGGAATCCGAGGACTTGCGTTATCGCCTTGCGCCGCGCGCAGATTAGGAAGAGCCCCGTGCCCATCGTCGTGAACGCGACGGGGATCGCGAGCTCGGAGGCGACTGTCTCGTGGATGTGGAGGGCCTTTCCGATCGCGAAGCTCGCGGATGCGATCGCGAACGCGATGACCTGCGAGAGGCGGAATCCTACGAGCGGCTCGAGCTCGAAGTTGGCCTTTGCCCTGTCCGCTGCGTAGCGCAGGAGAATCGGCAGCGCGACGCCCTTGACGGCGCCGTTGACGAAGGCCACGGCCCATACCCTGAAGCCCGGCGCTCCGGCGTCCGTCCAGTTCCAGAGGAGTATCGGCAATAGCCCGACCATCCATCCCTGGACCGCGACGAGGCGGATCGCCTGGCGCAGGCGTCCCGTGCCGGCGAGGACTATGTTCGTCAGAAGGAAAAGCGCGAGAAGAATTTCTGCAGTGGAAGTCATTTGGGTCTCCTTAGAAAAGTATGTACAGCACTGCCCCGAGCGTCGCGACCATCAGAGTGCCGAGGAGGACCTGCGGCGTCTTTAGGAAACGCATGCGCGCGATCACGGACTCTACGATGCCGACGAGCACGGCCGTCGCTAGGATTCCGAAGAAGAGGACGACGGTCTTCGCCTCCGGTCCGATGGATAGCTTCGGAACGAGCATCGCAACGAGGAACGCGGCGAGGAGTTCGAACTTGAGCGCGGCGCCGTAGAGGATGAAGGCGAGGTCGGGTCCGGCGTTGTCGAGTATCATCGCCTCGTGTATCATCGTGAGCTCGAGGTGCGTCTCCGGATCGTCGAACGGCACGCGGCAGTTTTCGCAGAGGAGAATCGTGAAGAAGGCGACGGCGATCAGGATGAGCGAGAACGCGTGGTGCGTCCACGCCGCGCCGTCGTAGTCGCCGAGCATCCCCTGGAGATTGACGTCGCCAGAGAGGCAGACGAGAAAGCCGAGGATGACGAAGACGATTGGCTCAACGAGGGCTGAGAACTGGACCTCGCGGCTCGCGCCCATTCCCTCGAACGCGCTTCCGGTATCCAGCGCTCCGAGAACCGTGAAGAAGCGTCCGGTGCCGAGAAGATAGAAGAACAGCGCCGCGCTTGCGCTTGCGAACGCGCCGTGTCCGGGCCCCCACGGGAAGAGCATCGCCGCCAGAATCGTCGCCGCAAGCGATACGGACGGTGCGAGGTCGAAGAGCCACGTTGAGGTCGCGGAGCGCGGGCAGGACTTGCGAACGAGCTTCGCGAGGTCGAAGTAGAGGCGGAACAGCCCTGGGCCGCGGCGTCCCGCGAAGAACGCCTTCGTCTGGTTGACGATGCCGGGGAGGAGCGGCGCGAGCAGCGCCGCAAGGAGGAAGGTGAGTATGTTCATGATGCGAAGGCGGCGACGAGAAGAACGACAACCGTGATGAGGATGAGAAGTATGTAGAGATGGAGCGATCCGCTCTGGAGGAGATGCGCACGCTGGAAGACGCGGGCGAAGAAGGTGAAGAGCGGACGCCAGAAGCCCGCCAGCGCGCGGTCGTCCGTCTCGGTGACGAGCGCTGCGTCCGTCGGCGCGGCGGGATGTCCCTTGAACGGAATCAGGTGCTTGCGTGGCTTGAGCGCGAACGCGAAGAGGTCCGCGAGCGGCTGCGTGAACGCGGTCGCCGTGTAGGCCATGCGCGCGGTCGGCTCGTGGTAGCCGCAGTCCCAGGTGGGGCATTGCGGCTTGACCGCTCCGCGCGGACAGAGGAAGCGGCGCAGCGCGACGAGCGCGGCGGTCAGCAGGACAAGCGCGCCGCCGATTGTCGCCGCGGTGAGGAGCGTGGCCTCGCCTATGCCGTTGGCGAATGTATGGACGATGAAGATCGTTCCCGGGATCATCGCCACGGAACCGAGGGACAGCGCGAGCTGGGCTATCCACATGCGCTTCGGCGTCTCGATGGCGTCTGCTGCGGCCTTGCTGCGCGGCTCGCCGAGGAAGGTCGCGCCGATCGCCTTGCAGTAGGCCGCCGCGGCGAGTCCGCCGGTGAAGGCCAGCGCCGCGAGCACGGTGAATCCGGCGGCGACGAGCAGCGGGCTGCCGGACCTGACGGCGAGGAATCCGGCAGTGTAGATGAGGAGCTCGCCGAGGAAGCCGTTGAGCGGGGGGAGCCCGGCGAGGCCGAGTGCGTTGAGGGTGAAGAGCGTGCCTGTGAAGGGCATGCGCTTCATGAGTCCGCCGAGCCTGTCCTGGTCGAGCGTTCCCGTCTGGCGCAGGATGGAGCCTGCGCCGAGGAAGAGCGCGCCCTTGAGGAGCGCGTGGTTCAGGACGTGCGCGAGGGCGCCGGTGAAGGAGAGGACATAGATCTCGGAGAAGAGCGAGCCGCCGTCGCGCGAGTTCGCGACGAGGGCGAGCCCGAGACCCATGGCTATGACGCCCATGTTCTCGACGGACGAAAAGGCGAGGAGCTTCTTCAGGTTGACCTGCGGGAGGGCGAAGAGGATTCCGCCGATTGCTCCTGCGACACCGAGCGCGATAAGGGTGAGTCCGGCGGTCGTGTTGTATGGAACGGCTGTGCAGACTGGCCAGAAAAAGTTGAGGAGTCCGTAGAAGCCGAGTGGGATCATCGCGCCGGACATGACGGCGGAGGCGGGGGCTGGGGCGGCGGGATGCGCCTCGGGCAGCCACACGTGGAAGGGCGGAAAGCCTATCTTGAGTCCGAAGCCGACGATTGCGCAGAAGAACGCGGCGAGAAAGGCGTCCGGACTATTGAGGAGCACGCCCGCGAGCATGAGCGCGCACGCGCCCGCGTGGCACGCGAGGAGGTAGATCCATGTCGCCCTGCGCACGGGCTTCTCGGTGTTCTCGAAGGCGACGAGTCCGGCCGAGGACAGTCCCATGGCCTCCCAGGCGAGGAGAAACGTAAGCTTGCCAGGCGCATAGACGACGGCGAGCATTGACGCCAAAGTCGCCAAAAAGAAGGCCCAGAAGCGGAAAAGATGCTTTTTCGCCTCGCCGTGAAGGTAGGCGGTCGCATGCAGCGCGGCCGCCGCGCCGACGATTGCAACAGGCAATGTGAAGAGTAGTTTTGTCTGCACGATTAGTATTCCAGTTTGAAAAATTCGCATATTATACTCTTATGCTCCGATTCTGGCAATGGCATGCCCAAAAGAGAGATACTTTCGTATAAGTGCCAAAACGGGAAGGATATTGTATAATGTCCGCAGAACAACCACAACTGGGATTGGAGATGCAGATGATGAACGACAAGAATGTGATTACGACTTCGAATTCCGCGGGCAGGGCAATCGTCGTGCGGTGCGCCGCGCTGGCCATGCTGTCCTGCCTTCCGCTGGCGGGCATGGCGTCCGCCGAGTTCTTCAACGACGTGAAGATTCCGATGCGCGACGGCGCGAACCTCGCGGGCGACTTGTATCTGCCGACGAACCGTGCGGAGAAGATAGGCTGCTTCTTGTCTTTCTCGCCATACAAGGCGACAGGCGGTGACAGGCCGTGGTCTGCGGACCGCGCGGAGGAGTGGGGCGTTGCGACGCTTGCGGTGGACTGCCGCGGATGCTGTCATTCCGAGGGTGTGTTCGAGCCGTGGGAAGGGCGACTTGTGGACGATGCGGAAGATCTTTTGAAGTGGATCGCCGCGCAGCCGTGGTCCAACGGACGCGTGGTGACGGTCGGCGGATCGTACCCCGGCAACACGCAGCTCGCCTGCCTCAGGAGCGGAAACCCCGCGCTTGTCGCCTGCGCGCCGTCCGTCATCACCTTCAACCCGTATTCCATCAACTACGCGCCCGGCGGGGTGCTGATACCCGAGTTTTTCCAGAAGTGGCATTCCGGCTTCGGCTCGCCAGAGAGCTGGGAGGAGCTGACGCGCCATCCGGACCGCAATGACCCCTACTGGGTGTCGCGCTGCGATCTGAGGAACCTTTCGGCGGCTAAGGGACGCGTGCTCTACCAGGCGGGGTGGTTCGACATGCTGGGCACGGACACCTTCGAGTCGTTCGCGCTGATGCCGGAGGGCTCGTTCCTGCGCGTCGGACCGTGGAGCCACGGCGTCAACACGTTCGACAAGCCGGAGATCGACTACTCGAAGGTAGAAGGCGCGGCGGTCACCGAGGATATGGAGAACGAGTTCCTCCGATCCGCGCTGGAAGGCCGCGCGAGCGAGACGGCGAAGCTTCCGGGGAAGATGCAGATATTCGTGATGGGCGCGAATGTCTGGCGCTACGAGAACGAGTGGCCGCTCAAGCGCACCGTGTACAGGAAGCTCTACTTCGGCGAGGGCCGCGCGCTCTCCTTCGACGCGCCGAAGGGCGCACCGGGCGAGGATGCGTTCGAGTACGATCCGAAGAACCCCGTTCCGACGAAGGGCGGACGCATCATCCTGAACGGCGGACAGTTCTCGCAGGCCGAGATTGAGGCGCGTGCCGACGTGCTGTCCTACACGGCGGACGTGTTGGACGAAGACCTCGAGGTGACGGGCAACGTCATGGCGTCGATCGTCGCGAAGTCGACGGCCGGGATTGCGGACGTCGCGGTGAAGCTCGTCGACGTCTATCCGGACGGCACGCCGTACAACGTGCTTGACTCGATCTGCCGCGGCGCATTTGCCGCGGACGCGCCGACTAAGCTCGACTTCCGCGTGGACATCACGAGCTACGTCTTCAAGAAGGGGCACCGCATCCGCGTAGAGATCGCGGGTTCCAACTCGCCGCACTACGAAAAGGCGAAGGAAGCGGCTACGACGCGGCTTGTCCGCGGCGAGTCGCACCTGGTGCTTCCGACCATCCCGGCGGCGTCTGAGTAATACAGCGCGACTGTCGCTTCATTTTGGCGGAACTCGCTATTGACCGCGGCACGAATTTGCGGTAAAATATCCTTAAATAGGTAAAAGAAGGCATTCCGCTAATGTGGCTTCAGAAACTACAGTCGCTTTTTTCAACTGACATCGGCATCGATCTCGGCACGGCGAACTCGCTTGTGTACGTGAAGGGGCACGGCGTTGTCCTGCGCGAACCGTCGGTCGTGGCCATCCAGGCCGGCTCGAAGCGCGTTCTCGCCGTTGGTGCGGAGGCCAAGCGCATGCTCGGCCGCACGCCCGGCAACATCGTCGCCATCCGCCCCATGAAGTCGGGCGTAATCGCCGATTTCGACATCACCGAGGCGATGCTCGCGTACTTCATCAACAAGGTGCGCCCGAAACGCTTCTTCTGGTCGAAGTACTCCAAGCCCCGCATGGTCATCGCGGTTCCCTCGGGCATCACCGAGGTCGAGAAGAAGGCCGTGGAGGAGGCTGCCCGCAACGCGGGCGCGGGTCTCGTGTTCCTCATCGAGGAGCCGATGGCCGCGGCGATCGGCGTGGGGCTTCCGGTCAGCGAGCCCGAGGGCTCGATGATCGTCGACATCGGCGGCGGCACTTGCGAGGTCGCCATCATATCACTTGCGGGCATAGTCCACAGCGACTCCGAGCGCGATGCCGGAGGCGACGCGATGGACGACTGCATCATGAGGTACATCCAGCGCGTATACAACCTGCTCATAGGCGAGCGGATGGCCGAAATGATCAAGATCGAAATAGGGAGCGCCTTCCCGACTGGAGAGGAGAAGACGCTCGAAATCAAGGGCAGGGACATAGTGGCGGGGTTGCCGAAGACTTTGACGATAACCTCCGAGGAAATAAGAGAGGCTCTGAAGGATCCGATCAGCAAGATCGTGGACGCCGTGCGCGCGACGCTCGACAAGTGCGAGCCGGAGCTTGCGGCGGACTTGGTGGACCGCGGGCTGGTGCTTTCCGGCGGCAGTTCGCAGCTGAGAGGCCTCGACAAGCTCCTTTCGCAGCAGACGGGCCTTCCCGTGACGCTGGCGGAAGATCCGCTTTCCGCCGTGGCGGAAGGCACCGGCGTGGTGATGAACGAGCTTGATTTCCTCGAGAAGAACAAGAAATCGTAAGGTTTTCGGCAAGTCCCGCATGGAGGGCTTGCTGGAGTGAAGGCCAGAACAACCGGAACATACGCGCTCATCGCCCTCGCGGCGGTGCTGACGGCGGTCATGTGCTTTTCGCGCGCGGCCGGCGTCGAGGCGATGTATCCGTTCCAGCGGGTCTGGCGCGCCGTCTCCAACAGGGTCGGCTCGAGGATTTCCGGTGCATGGCGCGGCGCTGCGGCGAGCGCGGAGAACGTGCGCCTCAAGCGCGAGGTCGCCGCACTTGCCCTCGCGCGCGACGACCTTGCGAGGCTGGAGGCGGAGAACGAGCGCCTCAGGCGCGCGCTGGACTATTCGGAGAGCGAGCGCGGCGTATGGCTCGCGGCGGCGGTCCTTACCCGCGCACCCGCGCTCGCGGCTGGGCGGCGCGTGCTGCGCACCGACAAGGGGTCGACCGCGGGAGTCGCCGAAGGCGCGGTGGTGACGGTTCCGGAGGGGCTTGTCGGACGCGTCGTGTCGGTTACGCCGCACACATCAGAGGTTCTTCTCGTCACGGACCCTTCGCTAAAGGTCTCGTGCGAGGTCGCGCTCCCGGGCGGGGATTTCCTGCGCGGGACGCTTGCGGGCGGGTCGGACGAGCGGCTCGCCCTTAGGCACATCTTGTCCAAGGCGGAGGTCCCGCCGAGGAGTCCGGTATTTACATCAGGTCTCGGAGGGGTGTTCCCCAAGGGGATCGCGGTCGGCACTTTGCTTGAGGTCCGTCAGGACTGTGATTCGCCAAGGCGCGAGGGTGAGGTGCTTCCGGCCGTCGACTTTTCGACGCTGAAGGACGTCTTCATCCGCCGTGAAAGGTAGCATCGTCAAGTTCGCCTTCATCGTTCTTGCGCTCGTCATCGGCGGTGCGCTTGAAAGCGTGCTGCCTTCCGTCTGGGGCCTCGGCGTGCCAGTCCTCCTCGGCGTTGCGATCTTCTTCGCCCACTACACCGCCGCGCCCGTGTGGATCTTCGCGGCCGTTTCCGCCGGCGCGCTCGAGGAGTCCGTCGCCGCTCTCCCTCCCGCGACGGCGATCGTCTTCTTTGCCGCGATCGCGCTCGCCGTTCGCTTTCTTCGCGAGCCGGTCGTCTGGGTGGTCGCGGCGTTCCCGGCGTACCAGGTGTGGCTCGGGCTCGTCGCCGATGGGTCCGGGGCGATTGCGCGCGCGATGGTGGCTATTCCGGTCGGGGCCCTTTCGCTCGCGGCCGTCGTGGCGCTGATGTCCGTCGCATGGAGAAAGGCGGGTGCCGATGCGTGACGATGTCAGGCTCGTAAGCGATCTCTCCGCGCTCGCGACGGGCGTGGTGTTCATCGTCGGACTCGTCGTGCTCGGGTTCCGCCTTGCGCAGATACAGCTTGTGGACGCGGCGAAGTACCTTGAGGACGGATCGCGCCAGGCCGCGCGCAGGGTGCAGACCGCGGGGCCGCGCGGACGCATCATCGCGCGCGACGGGACGGTTCTCGCCGACAACCGCGCGTCTGTCTCGATAGTCGTGAGCCCCGAGGGCTTCCAGCGCCGGAACTGGACCGAGACCGTCTCGGCGATATCCAACGCAATCGAGTCCGTCGCGTCCGCGATCGAGACGCCGTCTCCGCTTTCCGCTAACGCGATCGCGCGGCACGTCCGCCAGCAGCTGGCGCGTCCGCTCGTCGTCTGGCGCGACGTTGGCGACGAGCAGATCGCGCGTCTCGTCGAGCGCGAGAGCGAGTTCCCGGGCTTCGAGTGCGTGGAGACGGAGGAGCGGACGTATCCAGAGGGGCGGCTTGCGGCGCATGTGATCGGATACGTCGGACGCGGCGAGACGACGAGCGCGGCGGGCGAGAAGTTCAACTTCAGGGACAAGGAGATGAAGGGGCGCGCGGGGCTGGAGGCGTTCTACGACGGATACCTCCGCGGCTCGCCGGGGGAGCTTTCGGTGACCGTCGACGCGCGCGGCTTCGCAGTTGCGGAGGAGACGGTGGTGGAGGCGAGGAGAGGTCCGGACCTCAAGCTCACGATCGACCCGAAGATACAGCGCTCCGTCGAGCGGCAGCTCCGCGGCGAATACGCCGCGTGCGCGGTGATGGATCCGAGGGACGGCGCGGTGCTCGCGCTCGCGAGCGCGCCGGCGTACGACCTAAACCTGCTTGTTCCGCGCCTGACGCCCGAGATGCAGGAGCGCTACGTCGGCAACCACGCGTGCCGCAACCGCGCGTGCTTCGAGACGTACGCGCCCGGCTCCACGTTCAAGCCGATAACCGCGCTTGCGGGGCTTGCGGCGGGACGCTCGGCGTTCGCGGAGTACGAATGCACCGGTGTCTTCTCGCTCGGTGGGATGCGGCTCCACTGCGCGAGGAGGTGGGGGCATGGTCCGATAGACATGCGCCACGCGCTGAAGGAGAGCTGCAACACTTACTTCTGCAACCTCGGCTCCGAGATCGGGACGAATGCGCTCTTTGCCGCGGCGAGGGCGTTCGGACTCGGCGAGAAGACCGGGCTAGACTTTCCGCAGGACTCCGCGGGCGTTGTGCCTTCCGCCGAGTTCAAGCGCCGCAACTACAATCTGCCTTGGTACGCGGGCGATCTCGCACAGGCGTCGATCGGACAGGGCCAGCTGCTCGTTACGCCGCTTCAGATGGCGCGCGTCGCGGGCGCGATAGGGACGGGCCGCCTGGTGCGTCCGCACCTCAGGGCCGACGCGCCGGTGGAGAGCTCGCCGGTTCCGTTCTCGCAGCGCCAGCTCGCGGTAGTGCGCGAGGGGATGCGGATGGTCGTGGACGGGGGGACAGGAAAGCTCGCTGGAGAGGGCGTCGCGGTTCCGGTCGCGGGAAAGACGGGAACGGCCGAGGTGGGGCGCGGCGCGACGAGGAGGAAGAACACCTGGTTCATCGCATACGCGCCGGCGGAGAATCCGACAGTCGCCGTCGCGATGGTCGTCGAGAACGGAATGTCGGGCGGAGGCACCACCGCGCCCAAGGTGGGCGAGGTGCTGAAGACGATATTCGGGGAATTATGAATGATGAATGAAGAATGAAGTTTCTTGAATACATAAAGAGATTCAACTGGATTTCGTTTGCCGCGATGCTTGCGCTTATCGCGCTCGGCACGGCCGCGATCTACTCCGCCGGGAACGCGCGTTCCGGCGAGGTGTTCCACGTGATGTGGAAGGCGAATCTCGGTACGGCGGTGTTCGGGCTCGCCGTCTACCTCGCGCTCGCGTTCTTCGACTACAGGAAGTACATCACCGTTTCCGCAATCCCCGCGTATGCGCTTGCGGTCGTTCTGCTCGTCGTCGTGCTTTTGGTCGGAACGTCCACCTACGGCGGAAGGCGCTGGCTCTGGTTCTTCCAGCCGAGCGAGGTGTCGAAGCTCTGCGTAATCTCGATGCTTGCATGGCTGTTTGGTCCGACGGACTCCCCGCCGTGGATGCGCGGCTTCAGGGGGTTCCTCCTCGCGGCGGCGCTCGTCGGGGTCCCGGCGGTGCTCATTTTGAAGGAGCCGGACCTCGGGACGATGCTCACGCTCATGCCCGCGACGGCGCTCATGCTCTTCGTCGCGCGCGTGTGGCGCAGGGCGCTCATCGTCGCGCTGTGCGCGGCGGTGGTCGGGGGGACGGCGCTTCTGGGCGCGGTCTACGAGGCGGAGAAGCCGGGCGTCCCCGAGGCGAGGCGCGAGGCGATAATGAAGTACGTGCCCCTGAAGCCGCACCAGGTCAAGCGCGTGAGGGTCTTCCTCTTTCCGGACGAGGATCCGAACGCGGCGGGGTACAATCTAAGGCAGGCGCTGATCTCGATCGGCTCGGGCGGATTCTCCGGCAAGGGGTTCCGCAGGGGCGAGACGAACCACCTCAAGTACCTGCCGCAGTCAATTTCGATGAACGACTTCATCTTCTGCGTGTACGCGGAGGAGGCTGGGTTCGTCGGATCGGTCTTGCTGCTCGCGCTGTTCGGGGCGCTTCTCGTCCCGTGCGCGTGGACGGCGTATGTTGTAACGGACGGAACCGGACGCCTGCTCGCGCTCGGGGTCTCCACGCTGGTGTTCGCGCATGTGTTCATAAACATCGCGATGTCCGTGGGCCTCGTGCCGATCACCGGGCTTCCGCTGCCGTTCATATCTGCCGGGCGCACCTTCCTCGTGACGGTGATGGCCGGACTAGGAATCGTACAAAGCGTGTCAATACACGGAAGGGAAACAAGAACATGAACCTGTTCGGATGGCTCAAGCGCTCCAAGCTGAAGCGCGAGATAATAGTAAACGTCGAAAAACTCGAGACCCGCGTCGCGGTGCTCGAAAACGGAAGGCTCGAGGAATTCATGGTCGAGCATCCCGAGGCCGAGCGCCTCGTCGGAAGCGTCTTCAAGGGACGCGTCCAGAACCTGGAGAACGACCTCCAGGCGGCGTTCGTCGACATCGGACTCAAGAAGAACGCGTTCCTGCACTACTGGGACATGACTCCCGACGCGGACGCGCTCCTTGACGAGGACGACGAACCGAAGAAGGGACAGAAGGGCGGCAGGAAGTCCAACAGGCTCTCCGACGCCGAGATCGCGAAGCGCTTCCCGCCGGGAAGCGAGATCATCGTGCAGGTCACGAAGGGTCCGATCTCCACGAAGGGTCCGCGCGTCACCGCGAACCTCTCGATACCCGGGCGCTACCTCGTCATGATGCCGGGCACGCGCATCCGCGGAGTGTCGAAGAAGATCGGCGACGCGAAGGAGCGCCAGAGGCTCAAGAAGATACTCGACAAGCTTCCGCTTCCAGAGAACGTCGGACTCGTCGTGCGCACCGTCGGCGCCGGCGCGAGCGCGCGCGCCTTCGCGCGCGACCTTCGCAACCTCCTCGCGGTCTGGAACGAGATGCAGTCCAATACGAAGCGCCTCAGGACGCCGTGCTGCATCTTCCAGGAGCCCGACCTCTGCGAGCGCGTGGTGCGCGACTGGCTCACCGAGGACGTCGACGCGATCGTGATCGACGACGAGAAGAGCTACGAGTCGATGCGCGAGGTCACCGCGCGCATCTCGCGCCGCGCGAAGTCGAAGATCCGCCGCTACGACGGCACGACGAGCCTGTTCGAGCACTACGGGCTCGAGCGCCAGCTCGCGGAGGCGTTCCGCCGCCAGGTGCCGCTGAAGTCCGGCGGATACCTCGTCATCGACGAAACGGAGGCGCTCATCGCCGTCGACGTCAACACGGGGCACCACAAGGGCAGCGGAAGCCAGGAGGAGGCGATCCTCCAGGTGAACCTCGAGGCGGTGGACGAAGTGGCGCGCCAGCTGAGGCTGAGGAACATCGGCGGACTCGTCGTGCTCGATCTCATCGACATGAAGTCGAGGAAGCACCAGAAGCAGGTGTACCGCGCGCTCAAGGACGCGCTCAAGCGCGACCGCGCGCGCACGAACGTGCTCGAGATCTCCGAGCTCGGGCTCCTCGAGATGTCGCGCCAGCGCCAGGACCGCTCGATCCTCTCGATGCTCACCTCTAAGTGCCCCTACTGCTCGGGGCGCGGCGTCGTCAAGTCGCCGATGGCGGTATCCGTCGAGCTGCAGCGCAAGCTCACCTCGCTCCTGCGCCAGGCGGAGGCGGACAAGAAGCCGTTCGAGCCGAAGATCGTCATCGCGCCGCAGGTCATGCAGCGCCTGCAGACAGAGGACAAGGACATTCTCGCGCAGATGCAGAAGCAGTTCAGCACGCGGCTCAGGTTCGTGTCGGAGCTCCACCGCCATCCGGAGGCGTTCTCGATCCTCGACGCGGCGACGGGCCAGGTGCTCTACTCGCAGTCGTGAGCGCGCCGCGAAAATGGTATAATATCACAAATCACCAAGGAGTAATCATGTCTCTCAACATAGTCAAGGAAATCGACAACAGGGTCCAGGTCAAGAACGTGCTCATGAGCGTGAGCGACAAGACCGGGCTCGAAACCTTCGTCCCCGCGCTCGTAAAGGCGTGCCCGGGCGTGAAGATCTATTCGACCGGCGGAACGTACGCCAAGGTGAAGGAGATCCTCGGCGACAAGGCCGAGGGGACGCTCGTCGCCGTGTCGGACTACACCGGCCAGCCGGAGATGCAGGGCGGTCTCGTCAAGACGCTCGACTTCAAGATCTACCTCGGGCTCCTCTCGGAGAAGTACAACGACGCGCACCAGGCGGACCTGAAGCGCCTCTCCGCGCAGCCGATCGACATGGTCGTCGTGAACCTCTATCCGTTCCAGGCAACCGTCGCGAAGGAGGGTGTCACGCCCGAGATGGCGCGCACGAACATCGACATCGGCGGCCCCTGCATGGTCCGCGCCTCCGCGAAGAACTACCTCCGCGTCGCCTCGGTGACGGATCCGCTCGACTACCCCGCCATCGTGCAGGAGCTTGAGTCGCACGCCGGCACGCTCGGACTCGACACGCGCTTCCGCCTCATGAAGAAGGCGTTCACGCACACTGCCGAGTACGACACCGCGATCTCGAAGTTCTTCACGACCCGCACCTGGGAAGAGGTCGACGCGACCTACGACCAGCACTGACGCGCGCTTCGCGACAGTTCAAGCTCTACGTGGGCGACACCGTAAACCCCTAGAACTTCAGGAGATACTTGCGCATCGCGATGGCGACTGCCTCCGTGCGGTTGGCGGCGCCGATCTTTTGGCGGATGGCTCCGACGTGCTCGCTTACGCTTTCCGGACTGAGCCTGAGCTGCTGCGCTATGTCGCGGTCAGTGAGGCCCCTGACCATCGACTCGAGTATCTCGCTCTGACGCGGTGTCAGGTCCGGCACCGGCGGATCTGCCGCGAGTTGCTGGCGTATGTCGGGAGATATGTAGTCGCCGCCCTGTGCGACAATTCTTATTGCCTTGGCGAGCTCCGAGTTGTCCGCATTCTTCAACACCGCGCCTCTGGCACCGGCCCTCAGGGCGTGCGCTATGCCGTCCGAGGTGCCGTAGGTCGTAAGAAGTATAGTCTTGACGGACGGGGCCTTGCGGAGGAGTTCCTTCGTGGCCTCGACGCCGTCCATCTTTGGCATCATCAGATCCATTATGACAATGTCCGGGTTAAGCTCGACCGCATTGGATACGGCCTCCGCCCCGTTTTTTGCCTCGCCGACGACTTCGATGTCCTTCTCGGTTCCGAGAAGGGCCGTGAGTCCGGCGCGCACTATGGTGTGATCGTCTGCTATCAGGACCTTGATTTTCATTTATTGTCCTTGTTGATTGGTGGAATGCAAATCGTTGCCTTTGCACCTTCGCCGGGCGCGCTTTCGATCGTGAATTCGCCCTCGAGCGATTCGATGCGTTCGCGTATGCCGAGGAGTCCGTAGTGGCCCTGCGCGAACGACGGGGCGGTTGCGGGATCGAAGCCGGAGCCGTTGTCGCGTACGGAGAACTTCGCCTTGCCGTCATCTATCGCCCCGGCGATCCACACCTTCGTCGCGCCGCCGTGGCGCACGCCGTTGAGGACCAGCTCCCTGACTACGCGAAGGACTGCGTGTGCCGTGTTGTCCGTAAGACGCGACCTTGGCACATTGACGCGCACCATCACCTCTACTCCCCTCAGGTGCGGCAGCAGCGTCTGGCGGATGGCGTCGTTCATGCTGCTTGCCTCAAGCGCCCTGTTGCGCAGGTCCCACAGGCAGTTCCTCAGTTCGTCGCGGCACGACTTCAGTGTCCTTGCGGCGATTCCCAGGTGCTCGCGTATGCCGGGGCCGTTTTCGTCCGCCAACTTTCTCGCGGTGTCGATCTCAAGGGAAATGCCGGAAAGCGTCTGCGCGAGGGAGTCGTGCAGTTCGACGGCGAGGCGGGTGCGCTCCTCGGTCTTCAGTTTGGCGGCGACGTGTCCGATCTGCTCCCTCATTAGTTCCCGCCCCTTGCGTGCGGCGAGCCTCCTGAGAGAAGTGTTCCAGGCGGTTACGGCGACGAGCATCGCGAGAAGGGCGCCGATGACGGCGGCAAGCTTCGCCGGCGTCCACCATGCCGGACGCCTTACGACGGTGATGTCGGACGGCGTCCTCAATATGATTGTGAAGCCCCTGAGCCTCGGTATCGCCAATGTGCGTTCCGGTGCGTCCACGTCAAGCGCGCATGTCCCCGATACATCGACCACGGTGTTCTCCTCCAGGTCGTCCAGCACGCCCGGCAGCGCGCTCGCGTCCACGTAGACGGGGCACCCGTCGCAATCCAGCAGCATGCGTCCCTCGGGGTCGTCCTCGGGCATGGACCGGATCGTCCCGTTCACGCGGATAGGGCGTCCGTAGTATTCGCAGTTGACCTTCCGCCGCCCTTGTGCGTCCTGCGTGAGTTTGCGCGGGGACACGGTAACAGGCTCCTCGTCCTTGTACGCCGGGCCGTCAAGCTTCGTCCATTGAGCATTGAAGAGCGTGCGCCTGAATAGGTCCGTCTCCTCCAGTCCGGATGCCTCGACGCGCTCCCCGTAGGACGGCAGGTGTGGGTCCGCCAGGTTCACGGATACGAACTCGCCCCTGTCCGTCTTGAGGATCACGCGCCCCGCGTGTTTCTGCACGGCGACGACATGTCCCCGGATGCGCGTCCTTGCGTCGGGTGCGTCTTCGAGCGGACGGATCCACTCGACGCCTGAGACCTTGAATATGCGTCCGGTGTATAGGCGCGGGCTGTGGTCGAATGGGACCACCACGCCTGTGACTTCGACCGGCCTCCCTATGAGCGCTTCCATCCTGTCGAACGCCCTTGCGTCGAACACCGGGGCAGTGGTGAAGACGCCGTGTCCATTTGTCGCCTCTATCATGAAGAGCATGTAGTCAGGGTCGGTTTCGTTGAAGATGACGTCTTTTATCACGCCCTTGAAGCGCACAAGCTTGTAGTCGCAGGAGCCGCTTAGCATCGCATCGTGTGTGAGCTCAATCGGAGCCGGCGCCTTGCCGCGCGAGGCGAGCTCGTACGAGTCGAGGACGGCGAAGTTGCGTCCGAAGACGTTCTCCCTGACCTCCCCGGTGAAGCGCGCCGTATCGCCGGGCATCGGCAGGACGGCGGGCCGAACCTCGTCGGACGTGCACACGAGGGCGGCCCCAGATGCGTCCTCCGCCGCGATGTTGATGCGCCTGTCGAAGTTGTTGGTGCAAACGTATGTGACGACGGCGGAGAAGTCGAACTTCAACCCTGCGCCGCCCTGCGCAGTCAGCGCCCGCGCGAGCGAGGCGGCGTCGTGCGCGAGTTCCCCGGCATACGCGCGGGACGCCAGCGCGGCGACGACGACCGAAAGGGCAACTATTCCGTGAAATTTCATTACACGCAGATTATACCACAGCGTGCGAATGAAGGACAAGACCTCGGCACACCCCCAATTCTATGGGTGGCGCGAGGGGTCCGGAAAGTGGTATAATTTGCGGCGTGCGGTGCGAAGGCGCCGCGTGGCAAAAAAGAGGCGTTGAAAATGAATACGACACGCAGAGCGTTCACTATACTATTGGCTGCCGCTTCGCTGGCCATTGGATTTGGCGGTTGCGCCACTACATCCCACAGGAGTGTCTCCAGGACGGAGATGATCCGCGAAAAGCTCATGTCGTCCGACAGGAACTATGTATTCGTCGCCATGCACCGCGGCGACTGGAGGAACTATCCCGAGAACTCGAGGGACGCGATACTCTCCTGCATCGCGCTCGGCGCGGACATAGTGGAGCTGGACGTGCAGATGACGAAGGATGGACGCTTCGTTCTCCTCCACGACGACGGGCTCGACCGCACCACGACCGGCAAAGGGAAGGTCTCGGAACATACGCTCGCCGAGATAAAGAAGCTCCGCCTCAAGTCCAACCAGGGCGGAAAGGACGCAAAGGCCACCGACTACGAGGTTCTAACCCTCGAGGAGGCGCTCGTCCTTGCGAAGGACCGGATTCTCGTCAACATAGACAAGTTCACGCAGCATCCGTACGAGATACTCCAGGCCGTGGACAAGGCGGGCGCGATGCGCGGGGTCCTGGTGAAGTCCACCCTCCGTCCCGCCGACGCGAAGAAGATGCTCCGCGAATACTGGGCGCGCGTGGAGTCGGGCGAGTTGCTCTACATGCCGGTCGTCCAGTTCTGCTGGAAACATGACGCCTATGCAGACCGGATGATGCCGGAATGGCTTGCGACGGAGCCTCGAAAGGCCTCGATGTACGAATTCTGCATGGAGTCGGACAAGGGTGCCGCCAAACTTGCGAACATACGCTTCGCGCCGGGTTCGCCCAGGATCTGGATCAACACGATGTGGGACGTCCTCAACAACGGACGCGGCGAGGTGCGTGGATTCACCAATCCGGCTGAGACCTGGGGCTGGAGCCTCGAGCAGGGCGCGACGATGCTCCAGACCGACTACGGCGCCGAGTTGCTCGTATACTTGAACAATATAGGCAGACACACGCTCTGAGGGACGCGAAATGGGCTTCTTTTCACCAGCTCCGGCCCGTATTGTATCCGCTTCCGCGGATGAGATAGGGCGCCGCTTCCGGCTGATCCGCATTCGGCAGGTCTCCATAATGCTCCTCGGCTATGCGCTTTTCTACGTATGCCGGCTCGCATTCTCCGCAACGAAGAAGACGATGATCGAGGAGGGTGCCTATACGGCGCGCGAAATCGGCTATGTAGGATCCGCACTGCTGGTTGCCTACGCCATAGGCAAGCTTGCATGCGGGTTCCTTGCTGACCGCGCCAATATCCGCCGCATGTTCGCCTTCGGGCTGTTTGTGTCGTCTCTCGCCACCATGACGGTCGGCTTCCACGTCCCCGCCGCCATGCTCATGGTCGTCTGGTTCGTGAACGGTCTCGCCCAGGGCTCCGGCTCGCCCTGCTGCGTCGTCTCGCTTGCCCGTTGGTGGCCTAATCGATCCCGCGGCACTTTCTACGGTATATGGAGCTGCTCCAACAACCTTGGCGAGGCGATCGCCTACGTCGTGACGAGCGTCGTCATGGTGAAGGTCGGCGAGGCATGGGGCGCCGACCTCGCATGGCGAAGCGGCTTCTGGGGCTCGGCCCTGTTCGGCTTCATAGGCGTCGCGCTCATCGCAGTGTTTATGCGCGACTCCCCGCAGTCGGAGGGGCTCCCCTCCGTCGCCGAGTGGGAGGGCGAGGTCAAGGGCGAGGCGGAGCGCAAGACGGCCGGGGACGTTGGGCGTGGGCAGCGTCTCGCGCTCACGAACTGGGCCGTGTGGATGGTGGCGCTCGCCGGCGGGTTCTTCGCCATGAGCCGGTACGCGATAATAGACTGGGGCATCTTTTTCCTTGAGGTGAAGAAGGGCTATGCAACGGAGACCGCCGCGTGGATAATAACACTCAACTCGATAGTGGGGGCCGTCTCCAGCGGACTGTCGGGCATAATATCCGACCGCATCTTCAAGGGAAGCCGCAATGAACTCGCCCTGATGGCGGGAGTGCTGAACATAACGGGACTCTCCCTCATGATGCTGGTTCCCGTCAAGTGCATTTGGCTCGACGTCGTGGCAATGGTGTGCTTCGGCCTCGCAGTGGGCATACTCCTTACGTTCCTGGGCGGACTGATGGCCGTAGACCTCGTCCCGCGCGTTGCGGCTGGCGCGGCGCTTGGCATCGCCGGGATGGGCAACTACTTCGGCGCCGGCATACAAAGCGCGGTGTCCGGACTCCTTGTCGGGCGCGACGCCGCGACCGGCAAGGCGTACCTCCTCGGGCACACCTTCGCGAACGGCTACACGGTCGACTACCTGGCGGTCTTCTGGATCGGCATGGCGACGCTCTCCGTCCTATGCGCACTGGCCGTCTGGAGGGCGAAGCGCTAGCCTCCACCACCCCCAATTCTATGGGGTGGACGAATGGCTCTCTTTGTAGTAAAATTGACTTGTAAAATCACTGCTAGTAGTGTTCTGCCGCGGTCGGACGGCTGCGGCGGAGCACAGAAAGGGAAGCGAGGCAAAAGATGAAAAAGGAAGTCTGGTTGGCGAGATTCGCATGCACTGTTGCGCTCGGCCTCTTGTGCTACGGTGCCTATGGCGGGGTCGTAGACCTCAGCGTGCCCACGGATTATTCGAGCGGCGGCTTCTACCGCTACTGTCCGGCGACCCTGGTTGAAGGCGGTGTCCGCCACGTCTTCTACTGCAAGAACACGACAGCCAACCAGATCGTCGACTCCATCTACCATGCGACGGTCGACGCCGCTGGCAACCTCTCGGGTGAGTCGGCGGTGCTAGACCCCGCCGACTCGACGGGCACTGCGTGGGACTCGTACCACGTCTGCGATCCGTCCGTGATCAAGGGCGCGTTCGTCTACAACGACCATACGTACACCTACTTGATGGCCTATCTCGGCGTACAGGGCAGGGTCGGCGACACGGAGTCCGACGGCTACAGGGCCCAGAACAACAAGGTCGGTCTCGCGGTGAGCGACAGCCTCGACTCGGGCTGGGTGCGCATGAGCACTGACGCCGTGGTGGTGACCGACAAGAGCGACACTTGGGGCGTCGGCCAGCCGAGCCTCGTCAGCCTCGACAATGCGGGCAAGGTGGCGCTTTTCTACGCGGGCGACTACGGCACACGCATGATCGCGCTCGACTTCACCGATGCGGCCAAGACCACCGCGTCGCTGACGCAGAAGGTTGGCAGCGAGGGAGCGTCCGTAAGCACGGACGGAGTCAGCGACCTCGCCGGCACGACCACCAAGATGACGATCACAAATGCCGACTTCGCCTACAATCCGTCCACCGGTCGCCTCTACATGATCGCGGACACGCCCGACAGGGCCGATTCCTGGTACGACGGCGGCGGACAGAACCTCTACATAACCAAGGCCGTCACCGTCTACGGCTGCACGCTTTACGCTCTTAATGCCAACTCTGTCACAAGCGCAATCTGGCACCAGCAGATGCGCATCCAGCCGGCAGACCTGGATGGCTCCACCCTCGCCACTTCCGCCCGAGTAACCAATTCGGGCCTCGTCCGCACGCCCTACGGCGACATCGCCGAGAAGACGGCGATGGTCACCGTCGCGAACGTAGTCCCCAACGCGCTCTACACCTATCGCTTCATGCCGGTGGACTGGAGCGTCAATGAGGCGACGGACGACCCCTATATCCAGTCCGTGAGACTGAACACCTACATCAACACGGGCTACTATCCGAACCCGACGACGCGCGTCGAACTCGACTACGCCCTTGTGGAGCCGGGCGACGACGCCGAGACCTCCCAGGCGCGGATTATGGACAACGGTGGCACGAGCTCGACCTTGCCGATGACATTCTACATCGCCGGTCAGCCTGGAAGCGGTTCTCTCTCCGCCAGCTTCTTCTTCGGCGACCATACGAGCGGATGGGACGGAACTCTGACGACGCAGAAGGGAACGTCAACCGCCCGCAAGAACTACCTGGACGAGGTTAGGCGTACGGCCATCATCGACAATCCGAACAAGACGGTCGCATTGGCGCAGAACGGGACGCGCATATGGGAATGTACCCGAACCGAATATACATTCTCCAACACCTCGAAGTTCCCGCTTGGACTTTGCGCGGCGATCGGCAACCAGTACGGTACGTCTGCGGATCGCAAGTGCAAGATGCGCGTTTACGGCCTCAAGATATATGAGAGCGATAAACTCGTCCATGACTTCGTCCCCTATCTCCAGGCGGGATGGCCGGGGCTTCGCGACACCAAGACGGGGCGCTTCGTCTCCGACGACCGCGTCGACGCCTTTGCGCCGGCCTACGGCGGAAACATCGAGGATGGCGACGATCCGTTCATCGCATCGGCTGGACACAGCGTCGTCAACACCCGCTACTTCCCCCAGCCCAGGACGAAGATCGAGGTCGACTTCGCGTTGGCGGAGGACAACGGGCAGGGAACGGCGATTTTGAGCGAGATTGCCAGCGGCCATCCCAGCGTCCATCTCTACGTCCAGAATTCGGCCGAAAAGTACCTTGCCATAGGCTTCGGTGACAGTTGGAACGTCCACAACGATATTCGGTTTACGAGCGGCGTCCGGCGCCGCAAGGCCATTATCGACGGTCCGAACGGCACCCTCGCCTTCGTCACAGGGGCGACGACAAATAAGATAAAGACCGGTGTCGCCGACATTGAGAGAACTGGGCCTTATCCAGTCGGAATGTTCGCATGCATCACCAATGCCGCGAGCGACCTCTATTCCATGGAGTCGAAATCAAAGATATACAGCTGTCGCATCTGGATCGACGGCACTCTCGCCCATGACTACAAGCCTTGCGTGAAGGGCGGCGTCGCCGGCTTCAAGGACCTCGTCGACGGCGCCTTCGTCATGAGCGAGGCGAAGACCGAGGATGAACGACTGTCCTACGGCGGAGACGTGATTGTCGAGCCCGACGACGGCTATCTCGAGGCCAGCGGCATCAATCAGGTCATCGACACGGGCTACAAGTGCACGACCAAGACGCGCATCGAGGCGGATTTCGCCTTGACGACGATCAAGAGCAAGGGCGAGAAAGTGGATGGCAAGACGCTCTCGAACAACACGGCGCTTTTCGGCGTCTGGAACGACAAAGTCAATTTCGGGTTCTACAACAACTCCGCACATACGCATTCCTGGATGGGGCAGACGAATACAACCGACTGGACGGATACTAGGTTCAAGGATTCCCTGGCCCGCCGTACTGTCATCTTCGACGGCCCTGCCGCCAAGCGCATGCTGATTACGGAGGGTTTCACGAACAAGGTTGCGTCCATGGAGTGGGGAGGTGATTTTAGGAATCAGTATTCGCTCCCGATCTTTACGCTCCGCAGCGCCAACACCATCCGCAGCGACTTTTATCCGTTCGTCAAGCTGTATGGCTTCCGCATCTACGAGGACGGCGTTCTCCAGAAGAATCTCGTCCCCTGCGTGAAGAGCGGCATTCCCGGATTTCGCGATACTGTTTCGGGAGGCTTCTTGACTTCTGGAGATGGTGCGTACCGACCGACCGCAGGCGGTAATGTCGAGCAGATCGACGGCGAGGAAGGTGCGTATATCGAATCGGATGGCACACAGGCTATTTCGACGGGTTATCGCATGAAGAACACATCCCGTGTCGAGGCCGATTTCCGGCTGCTTGGAGACATGTGGGACGGATCGGTGGTCTTCGGCGCGGATGGGAGCGGCGAGAATCGTGTTCTCGGCGGTTATGTGAACAGCGGCTACAAGCACAAGCTGCTGCTGGGGCTCTACGGTTCGAAATGGGCGGTGCAGAACGTCGGCTCGAACGACCTTCAGCGCCACACGGCGGTCATCGACGCGCCGAACAGGCAGTTCTACCTGATTTCCGGCTCGACTACGAACACAACCGCGATACCGAACAACTACTCCAGCGCGACAACCGCGACGGATCCGCTTGCACTTTTTGGCTGCATCACGAACAACATCATCTATCGCAGGACAATCGCCCGCATCTACGCCTTCCGCATCTACGAGGACGGGGAGCTGAAGCACCATTTCCTGCCGTACTGGAATGGCGAGGAGGCCGGCTTCTACGACGTCGCCGACCCAGACGATCCGGTCAAGCTGAAGTTCGGCGCCGGCGGCCATCCGCTGAAGATCGGCGGCTGCGGATGGGGCGAGGAGAACGCCGCGTTCTACATCGCGCCAAAGGACTTCTCGCTTTCGCCCAGAAAAACGAAGCGGATGGAGGCCTTTGCGCCGGGCGCGGTTGCGTATCAGTGGTATTGCGACGGCGAGGCGATTGAGGGTGCCACTGGCAGGACTATCGATGTCGAATGGAGGGCCAAGCCGACGTCTGCAGTCTATACTGTCAAGGCGACATTCAACTCATACGGAGTTCCTGTTGAATCTGAGGCGTCGGCTACGGCCAGCTTCAATCCGCTCGGGTTGAAAATCTATTTGAGGTAATCTCGTTCAGGGGAAAGTATGCATCGCAGGGAGTTTCTGGAGTCATTGGCCATTGCAGGGGCGACGGGCCTGCTGCCATCCGGCGGGGCCTTCGCAGACGACGCCCCGCCGCCGGTCGCAGAGGTGAAGGCTGCCTTTGACCCCGATGCGGGCAGGGATGTTCTCCAACGCGAAATCAACGCCGTGCCCGTTGCGGTCTGTGCCTCGTATCTGCGGGACGAAGCCGCCGGACGCGCCGCCTGTGCGAAGTATCCGGCGCTTGCGCGCCTCGATGCGACGCTGCCGCGTGTGATGGAGGAGGTGCGCACGGCGGTCGTCGAGGACAGGCCCGCGGTCTGGCTCGTCTACAACATGGGCGTCGTGGTGAAGACGCATGAGTCGCTCTTCACCATCGACCTGTGCCATCCGCGAGCCTGGCAGTATGCGAAGGAGTTCGACTTCGCCGTCATCACGCACAACCACCTCGACCACTACACGCAGAAGTTCTACAACGAGATGAACAGCCGTCTGCACAAGACCGTTGTGAGCAACTTCATGGACAACTACGGGGCTGTCTTCCACAAGGGCGTCGGGGGTTTTGCGAGAGGAGAGAGAACGTTCAGGATTAAGGATGTCATCGTTCGTACCTATCAGTCGGACCATAACGAATTCCTGCGTGGTTTCACGATGCCCGTCGAAATCGAGTGTGGGGACTATTCGATCTTCCATGTCGGGGACACGGCAAACGTCGCAGAGCTGGAACCGACGCGTCCGCCCGATCTCTGGATCCACCACTGTCTTTGCAAGAGGCACGTCACCGGCGCTGGCGCGGCGCACCTGAAGCCGAAGCTGACGGTCGTCGCGCATTTGCACGAGATGTGTCACCCCAGCGGCGGAAGCCGTTGGACGTTCGCAGACGGCGACGCTGCGAAAGGCGAGTCCGAGAAGGCGGGCGTCCCGGCGGTCGTGCCGTTCTGGGGCGATCGGATTGCCTGAAAGATCATTCCATGGTCGCTCTTTCGGGCGGTGGCGGCAGGTTTCCCTTTTTGGTATAATAGCGTTGTAAACCAAAAGGGAACCCTATGAAGGACACCGCGAAACATGCCATAAAGGTCTGCATAATCGACGACCACAGCGTCGTCCGCATGGGCCTCAAGTACATGCTCTCGTACATCGACGACGTCGAGTGCGTCGGCGAGGCGTCCGGCGGCGAAGGCGCCGCGGCGTTCGTGCGCGGATGCGGGGCCGACATCACTCTGCTCGACGTGCGCATGCCGGGAGTGGACGGAATCGGCGCGCTCGACGAGATTCTCGCGGACAATCCGGACGCGAAGGTCATCATGCTCTCGACGTCCGACGCCGAGGAGGACATCTATCGCGCCGTCACCATGGGCGCGAAGGGGTATCTCCTGAAGGAGAGCGACCCCAACCGCCTGCTGGAGGCGAT
>JAEEGG010007974.1_pt1 | contig 24201 bp, 7 predicted proteins | sample 9134161 | NCBI WGS metagenome assembly JAEEGG01 (sample SAMN16246543, study PRJNA631951) | gut metagenome | biome: gut microbiome; feature: rumen; material: CR-attached | host: Bos | place: Iran: Karaj | collected 2018-10
GACTCTGTGACCCCAAGTCTCCCGATGAAAGACACACCATCGGCGTGCAGTTGAACCACGCCGCCGGCATGTGCGATGTGGCTAACGTGCGTTACGATGCCGCCACTCTCGAAGTGAATGGTGATATACCTACCGCCGTTGTGGATTGGGCCAAGAAGGAAGATGTGAACATGATTGTCATCATGCGTGAGGATGAAGACGATATCACCTCCTTCTGGCTGGGCAGCACTACCCGTCAGCTGATGAACCAAGCTCCCATGCCGCTGCTGGTTATCCCCAATGTGATGCATTCCCCCATTGCCTAATATCTATTTAATTATCAACAAATTATGAAAAAAGTATTTCTCACAGTAATACTCGTGTGCTGCATTGTGCTGTCGCCTCGGCTGTATGCTTGCACCAATTTTATCATCACCAAGGGGGCAAGCAGCACCGGCAGTTGTATGGTGACTTACGCCGCCGACTCGCACACCCTTTATGGCGAACTCTATTTCCAGCCCGCCGCCGACCATCCTGCTGGCTCGTTCCGCGAGGTTATCGAATGGGACTCCGGCAAGCGCCTCGGCCAAATTCCAGAAGTGGCACACACCTATTCCGTCATCGGCAACATGAACGAGCATCAGCTTGTCATTGGTGAAACTACCTACGGGGGACGCTCCGAATTGTGGAAAACTCCCGGCTTAATTGATTACGGTTCACTGATTTATATCACCCTTCAGCGTGCCAAGACCGCCCGCGAGGCCATCAAGGTCATCAGCGAGCTGCTGGATGCTTACGGCTATTGCAGTGAGGGTGAATCTTTCTCTATCGCCGACCCCAACGAGGCATGGATTTTCGAGCTCATCGGAAAGGGCGAGGAGATGAAGGATGCCAAGGGTAAGACCGTGAAGGGCTGGTCCAACGGTGCCGTGTGGGTGGCCCGTCGCATTCCCGACGGCTACATCTCTGGTCATGCCAACCAGGCCCGTATCACCACCTTCCCGCTCCGCGACGGCAAGACTTCTATCACCAACAAAGAAATCGATAAGATTTTCCTGCCCGACATCAGCACGGTGTATGCCCACGATGTCATCTCTTTCGCCAAACTGAAAGGTTACTATCCGAAAGATGGCGCCGACGATCAGTTCAGTTTCTGCGATGCCTATGCTCCTGTTGACTTCGAGGCTGCCCGCTTCTGCGAGGCTCGCGTGTGGATGGCTTTCTATCGTTGCAGTCCTGGTCAAATGGCTCAGTATGAGGATTATGCGCGTGGTGATAACCTCAACAACCGCTTCCCCCTCTGGATCAAACCCGACAAGAAATTGGAGGTGCAGGATGTGATGCAGCTGATGCGCGACCACTACGAAGGCTCTTCTATGGATATGACCAAAGACCTCGGTGCAGGTCCTTACTCTTGCCCCTACCGCTGGCGTCCGATGACGTGGGAGTATCAGGGCAAGGCCTATATCCACGAGCGCGCCACCGCTACCCAGCAGACAGGTTTCTCCTTCGTGGCCCAGTGCCGTCCCAACATGCCCGACGGCTTCGGCGGAATCCTCTGGTTCGGCGTTGACGATGCCGCCTCTTCCTGCTACATGCCTATGTTCTGCGGAATCTCCAGCGTGCCGGACGAGCTCAAAGAGGGCAACGGATCCATGGTCGATTACTCCCCTACCGCTGCTTACTGGCGTTTCACCAAGGTGAGCCAGCTCGTCTATACCCGCTATAGCGATATGATGGTGCATGTGAAAGAGCTTCAAAGCTCCCTGGAGTCGGGCTTTGTGTCTGAAATCAAGGCGATGGGCGACAAATATGTGAAGATGTATCAGAATAATCCCGCTCAGGCGCAGGCCGAGCTGACGAAGTATTCGCAGAATGCCGCTCGCAAGGTTTGTGAGGCATGGGATCAGCTTTATATCTATCTGTTGGTCAAGTACAACGATGGTAATGTGAAGAAAGAGACCAACGGCAAGTTCCTCAAAACCAACACCGCCATCCCGCAGTGCGAAAGTCCCGAACATCCTGAATATCCCGAGAAGTGGTATAAGATGATTGTGGACGATTGCGGAAATAATATCAAAAATGTTGGCGCACAATAGTATAAAAGTAAAATCACGTTTATTATCCCCATCGCCTGCCCTGGTGATGGGGATTTTGAATGTTACCGACGACTCCTTCTATGATGGAGGCCGGTACACCAATGATGCCGCTGTGTTGCGACGCGCCGAGCAGATTCTGAGCGAGGGCGCCGCCATCATCGATGTGGGGGCTGTCTCTACCAAACCCGGTGCTGCCGACATTTCGGTGGAGGAGGAGTGGAAACGATTGGAGAAGCCTTTGGATTTGATAGCCAAGCACTTTCCCGATGCAATAGTGTCGGTGGACACGTGGCGGGCCGACATTGCGCAGCGTTCTGTGGAGGTGGGTGCCGCCATCATCAACGATGTGTCGGGCGGCACGTTCGACGAGCGGATGGCGGAGGTGGTGGGACGCTTGCAGGTGCCCTACGTGCTGATGCACACCACTGCCAAGCCCGACAAGATGCAGCAGCAGCCGCTCGGCGAGAATATGCTGCTGACCATGATGCAGTTTTTTGCCCGCCAGTTGGCCATCTTCAAGGAGGCGGGATGTGTGGACCTGATTTTGGATCCCGGTTTTGGCTTTGGCAAAACGCTGGAACAGAACTATTTTCTGATGAAAAACCTCTCCGCCTTTCAGATCTTTGAGTGTCCGATTTTAGTGGGAATTTCAAGAAAATCAATGATTTATAAATTATTGGAAACCTCTCCCGATGAGGCGCTTACGGGTACGGTGGTGCTGAACACGCTGGCTTTGCAGCAGGGCGCTTCCATCCTGCGGGTGCACGACGTGCGGGAGGCGGTGGAAGCTGTGAAGGTTTTCAATATGTATCAAATGTCAAATTGTAAATAATGATGAGAGTGCGCAGATCTTTGTTGCTTTTGGTCTCTGTTTTGTGGATGGGATGTGCATGGGCGCAAGTGCCTGATGGATACTATAATGCGGCGGTTGGAAAGAGCGGCGATGAGCTGCGTACGGCGTTGTTCAACATTATCAAAGCCCATACACAGTTAGATTATGGGGAGCTGTGGGGCGCCTATTATCAGACCGACAAGATGCCGTCGGGGAAGGTGTGGGATATCTATTCCGACCAGCCGGGCGGCACGGCGGCCTACTACTATACCTTTGGGGTGAACCAGTGCGGCAGCTACACACAGGAGGGTTCTTGTTACAACCGCGAGCACACCGTTCCGCAGAGCTGGTTCGATGATGCCCTTCCCATGAAAACCGACCTTTTCCACCTCTATCCCACTGATGGTTGGGTGAACAACAAGCGTTCTAACCATGCATACGGTGAGGTGAATGCGCCCACGTGGACCAGCACCAACGGTTCCAAGTTGGGACCGTGCAGTTATCCAGGCTGTTCGGGCACAGTGTTCGAGCCGATTGATGCTTACAAGGGCGACTTGGCGCGCAGTTATTTCTATATGACCGTGTGTTATATGAACAAAGATTTGGGACAGGATGAAGAGTCGATGTTCAGCGGGTCGCAGTTGGTGGGATGGGTCAAAAATATGTTGGTGGAATGGCACAACGCTGATCCCGTTAGTGAGAAGGAAATTAATCGCAACCAAGTGATTTTCAATAGTTATCAGCACAATCGGAATCCTTTTATTGATTGTCCCGAGCTGGTGGAATACCTGTTTGGGGCGCGGCAAAACGAGCCGTGGTATCCCACCTGTGTGGATTGGACGGGCGTGGAGATCGACCAGTACCATCTGGCGCAGTATCAGGAGTGCCAGGTGTATCCCAATCCGGCTGGGGAGAGTTGTTGGGTTGAAAGCAATTATCTAACTATCAGTAAAGTAGAAGTATTAGACTTTTCTGGTAAAGTAATGATGATGGTAAATGGGGAGGGCAGTCGCAAGTGCCGGCTGGATGTGTCGGGCTTGTCGGCTGGCTGTTACTTTGTGCGGGTGACCACCGACCGCACGGTGGAGACGCTGAAGCTGCTGGTGCAGCAGTCCCATAGATAGAGCAAGACGGCTTTTGCGGGCCGAATTTTCACCAAAAAAATTCATTTTCGTTCCTGTTTTTCCGCATTTCAAAAGGGTGCAACTTCTTTCACATTGGCCTGTTAAAAAAAAATGCGAAAATCCTTTGAAAAGTGGTGCTATTCCGAAAAATATTCTTATTTTTGTCAGATTTTATATCATTGTGGAAAAGTTGTTGATAAACGGCAATTGTCCACTCTAAACTTATTGAAAATAAACAAGATAGAAAATAAAGAAAAGAAACAATAACAAATTAAAATCCAATTTTATGAAAAGGTTTTACACTTTTGAGCCTAAAAATTTCCGAATCTTTGACAAGATGAAGGGTTTTATTGCCGTCGCATTGCTCATGTTGATGGCTTTAGGTAATGTTGATGCACAGGTTTTCCGCCTTGTGTCGAGTGCTTCAGATCTTAACGTTGGCGACACGGTAATTATCGCTGCCAAAGGTTATGATTATGCATTGAGCACAGACCAGCAGAGTAACAACCGTAGACAAGCCGCCATCACGAAGACGGACGACAAGGTGACCTTGACTTCCGATGTTGAGATTATTGTGCTGGAGGCAGGTAACGTAACAGGGACCTTTGCCCTCAAAGCACAGGGCACCGCTGGTTACTTGTATGCTTCTTCGTCCACCAACAATCGCTTGGGCACGCAAAGTACGTTGAATGGCAACGCTTCTTGGCTGATCACGATTTCTAGTGGCACGGCCAGTATTGTGGCTCAAGGTTCAAACACTCGAAACACAATGCAGTATAATTCAACGAGTGGACTGTTCAGCTGCTATGCATCTGCCTCTCAGTCTGCTCTCTGCTTGTACAAGAAGGTTTGTGCAGAAGTTGAAACCTTGACGGTTACGCCGGATATTACTTCCGCTCAGGCCACTTGGAGCAGCGAGGCTACCTCTTTTGTGGCTGAGTTGAACGGTACGCCGGTCACCAACTTCACCCAAAATGGTAACAACTGGACTTGCGACCTTGCCAGTCTCACCCCCAACACCGATTACACGTTCAAGGTGAGATCCGCTTGTCAGACCGAGTTCGAGGTGGCCAACTTCACCACGGGTTGTACGGTGTACACCGATAACACGGTGAACGCTACCATCTATGAAGGTCAGGTCTATCCTTTCCATGGAACCGACTATACCGAGGCCAACACCTACACCATCCCCATGACGGATGCGTATGGCTGCGACAGCACCATCACCTTGGTGCTCGAGGTGCTGCCTCCTCTTAACGTCCATGAGGAGGACATCACGGCTTGCGACAGCTACACGCTGGAGAAGTTGGATGGCACTGAAATTATATGTACAGAAACAAATATATATTATGATACTTTGGTCGGAGGTGCACAGGGTGGTTTGGACAGCATCCACATTGTGAACCTGACCATCGGTCAGACCTACAACATCGACACGGTCATCACGATTTGCGAGACTGACCTGCCGTTCAACTTTGGTCCGTTCAACTTCCCCGAAGGAAGCCAGGCCATGGAGATGCCGATTCCGTTGCACTACACCTTCACGACCGCAGCAGGTTGCGACAGTGTGGTGACCTTGCGCCTCACCATTGGTGAGGTTTACGAGGTGGATGTCGATTCTACCATCTGCGAGAACGCCCTCCCGTTCACTTGGAACGGTGTGACGTTCACCGCCGCCGGCACTCAGAGCACGACCCTGCAGACTGTGTTAGGTTGCGACAGCGTGGTGAACATGACGGTGAATGTCAACACTAACACCGTTAGCGAGATTAACGCAGAGGTTGTGGAGAATGACCTGCCGTATGAACTGAACGGTACGGAATACACCACCACTGGCACCTACACCCAGTTGCTGGAGAACGCTAACGGCTGCGACAGCACCATCACCTTGAACCTTACCGTTTACATGAATGTGACGGGCGACGCTGAGCAGACCATCTGCGAAAGCCAGCTGCCCTACGTATGGAACGAGGTTGAGTTCACCGCTGCCGGTACCCAGAGCGCACTCTTGGTTGGTCAGGGCTCACACGGTGAAGACAGCACCGTGAACATGACCCTCGTGGTGAACCCCGAATACACCGTTACCGATGAGTTGGCCGTTTGTGACAACGAACTGCCCTACACCTGGAACGAAGTGGTCTTCACCGAGGCTGGTACACAGACTGCTACTTTGCAGACTGTTGCTGGTTGTGACAGTGTGGTGACGATGACTTTGACGGTCAACCCGACCGCCACTGGCGCCGAAGAGTTCACCATCTGCCCCGCTGACCTCCCCTACACTTGGAACGATACCACCTTCGGTACCGAAACCACTCCTGGCACTTACACCTATATCTATAACGGCCACACCGTTGCCGGTTGCGACAGCGTGGTGACCTTGACGTTGACGATCAACGCCAACACTGAGGAAACCGTCGAGGTGACCGTTCTGGAGAATGAACTTCCCTATGAATTCAATGGTGACCTCTACTCCACTCCGGGTACTTACTATACGCATATTCAGAACGCCGTTGGTTGCGACAGCGCTATCACTTTGGTGTTCGACTACTATCCGAATATCACGGTGGATGTTGACAGCACCATCTGCTCCACGATGCTTCCGCTCACTTGGAACGAAGTAGAGTTTGACGCTGCTGGCAACGGTACCGTTACCCTTACCGGTGCTGGTTCTCATGGCGAGGACAGCACGGTGAACATGACCTTGAATGTGTTGGAGGCTCCTGTTGCTGAGATCACCTACACCATTTGCGACAGCGAACTTCCTTACACGCAGAATGGCGTCACCTTCGATGCTGCTGGTGCTCAGGATGTGGTACTGACCGCTGCCAATGGTTGCGACAGCACCCTGACGATGACCGTTGTGGTGAACCCCACCTATAACGAAACCGAGGAACTTTTCCTCTGCCCCATCGAACTGCCCTACACTTGGAACGACACCACCTTCGAAGCTGGTACCACCGTTGCAGGTCAGACCTATACTCATGTGTTCAATGGTACTACCGTAGCTGGCTGCGACAGCGTTGTTGAACTGACGCTCACCATGAAACAGCAGAGCGAATGCGAATTCGAGGTGACCGCCACCGCAGGTGCTCACGGTACGATTAGCCCTGCTGGCACACAGACTGTTGATTATCATGCTACCCCGGCTTACACCATCACTCCCGATGCTTGCTACGAGATTGCAACGCTGACCGTGAATGGCGTGGCTGTTGACAACCCGACCAACGATTACACCCTCGAACCCGTTGAGGAGAACACCACCGTTGATGTCACCTTCCAGTTGATTAACTACGAACTCACTTGGACCAACATCGGCAACGGTGACGGTACTGTCAACGACTCTGTTGAAGGTGTCTTCGCTACGGCTTTGTGTGGTGATATGGTTCAGGGTTATGTTGTGAAAGCCGCCACGGGTTCACATCTTACCAAGGTGGTTTGGAACAACTATCCGATTGTGATTGGTGGTAACATTGATGAATGGACCATCAACATCCCCATGACGGTGGATGCAACCAATATTAACATTCAGGTTGAATTCACGCTTGATCAGTTCACGGTGACCGCTACCGAGAACGACAACACGATGGGTATCGTTGATCCGAGTACCGCTATTATCAACTACAACGAGAGCGCCAATATTGACATCGCTTCTGAGACACCTGGTTATCATATTGAAAAAGTGGTTTGCGGCAACGACACCGTTTTGTACGGCACCAATGCTGACACCCTTCTCACCTACACTGTCCAGTATGTCACTTCCGATACTTTGGTGGAAGCGTTCTTCGCCATCAACAACTATAACATCACCGTTGAGTCTTACACCAACGGTACCATTGAACCTGCTGAGACCATCACGGTTGAGTTTGGTACGGATACCACCTTCACCTTCACTCCTGATGCTTGCTATCATGTAGAGGAAGTTTTGGTTGACGGTGTTGCCATTGATCCTGCTCCGACCTCCTACGATTTCGTGAATGTGGCTGACAACCATACGTTGGCTGTCACCTTCGCTATCGACAGCTTCCTCATGGTGGCCACGGTGAACGATGCTTCAATGGGTGAGGTTACAGAAGGTATCGCAGCTTGCGGTTCTACCTTTGAGTATGTGGTGACCGCTTACAACGGTTACCATGTGGATCACATTGAGAGAGATGGTGCGGTGATTGCTACTTACACTAACCAGCCTGCTACCGCTTCTTGCTTCATCTCCAATGTGACGGCTGACACTCAGATTGACGTTTTCTTCGCTATCAACGAATATGAAGTGACCGCTACCGCAACGAACGGTACGATTGCTCCTGCTACCAGCACCGTTGCTCATGGTGGTTCACAGACCTTCACCATGACTCCTGACGAGTGCTACGAACTCGCTTCAGTTACGGTTAATGGTGTGGATATGACGGGTGACGTTACGACCACTGCTTCCGACTATGTGGTGGTTCTGAATGAAGACTTCGCCGCCGCTGTTGGCAACCCCAATAGTGAACTCACAGTGGGTAATATTTTACCGGGTTGGACAGGCACCAAGGCATATCCGAACGAAGGAATGTTGAAGTTTGGTACCTCCACATTGGGCGGTGCAATCACACTTCCTACTTTGGATCTTTCTACTGGTGATTTCCATATTGAATTCGACGCCGCTGCTTATAACAACTCCAGCGAGCAGACTACGCTTATTCTGACTGTGAATGGTGTTGAGACCGAGGTGGATGGTTTGTTGAGAGGCGATAACAACATGCAGACCTTCTCCTACGACTTCACCAATGGTACGGCTAACACCGTTATCTCCTTTGAGTCCTTCCAGGACAACCGTTCACGTTTCTTCTTGGACAACGTGAAGATTACCACGGGTTCACCGGCTATCTCCACTTTGACGGTTACCCCGATTGAAGGTCCCACCACCGTTGAGGCTACCTTCTCACAGCAGCAGTTCGAAGTGGTTACCAGCGTGATTGAAGGTAATGGTGAAATTACTCCTACCACTACATTCGATTGCGGTAGCGATGTTGAAGTTACCATGACCGCTGGTGATGGTTATCATATCAACTACTATGTTGTGAATGGTGAAACCACCACTTTGAACACCAATGATGACACTCAGGTTACGATTGCAGTGAATTCTTCACGCAACGATACCGTTGATGTTGCTTTCGCTATCAATACCTACAACATCACCGCTTGCACGGGTACCAATGGTACGCTGACGGTGCTGAACGCTACTGTCAACCACGGTGACTCCGCATACGTGCAGGTGGTGGCCGACGTGGCTAACGGTTATCATATCGTTGAGATTACTGACAACGCTGGCGGTTCTCTCCCGCTTGGTCAGAACACCGACACTGACGTGATGTACGGTTTGGGTGAGATTCAGCAGGATATTGAGGTTTGCGCTACCTTCGCTCACAACCTCTACCCGATTACGGTTGTGAACAACAATCCTGAAATTGGTACCATTGTTCCTTCTGTTGACTCCAGCTGGACTTGGGGCGAGGATGTTCCGTTTGTCATCACTCCTTCTTCAGAATGCTACTACATCAGCGAAATCACTGTTGACGGTACTACGCTGACCGCTGGTACTGACTATACGATTACGGGTGACACCTATACCTTTGTCAACGTGGTTGACGAGCACTCCATCACGGTGGGCTTCGACACCGTTGTTTACCAGATGACCGCCACCATCGACCCGGCCAGCTCCGCTACCGTTACCACGGGCGAGGCCAACTGCGGTCAGAATTGGGATTTCGTGATGGAAGCTGCAGAAGGTCAGCATCTGGCTATGATCTTCGTTGACTATGTTTTGGATACCGTCTTCACCAACCAGGAAGACACCTACACTTACACTGTGGAAGACGTTCATGGCGACCACAACGTGATTGTTTACACTGCTATCGACGAGTATGCTGTTAACGTCACCACCATTGGCGAGGGCGTTACCAACATCGATGGTGATACCACGGCTGTTTATAACACCACCATTGACTTCACCTTCGCTCCGAACGCTTGCAACGAGCTCGTCTCCTTCACCATCAATGATGTTGAGTACATCGACAGCCTCTCTTCCTTGGCTTACACTTGGACAGCTACCGAAGATGCTATCATGGTGGTTACTTACGACAGCATCCGTTACATCATGGCTGAGACTCACACTGGCAACGGTACGGTCAGCTTCGACTCTACTGTGAACTGCGGTGAGACTTACACCTACGAAGTTCAGGCTGAAGAGGGATGGCACATCGAATCCTGCATCCTTTCTGACGGCGTTACTGATGTTGAGCAGATGACCCTGCCCACCACCAATGCCGACAATGCCACCACCGTAGATGTGACGGCTGACAAAGACTATGTCTTGAATGTTACCTTCGCTATCAATACTTACAATGTGACGCTTTGCAACCCGTTGACTGAAGGTACTGCTACCATCAATCCGGCTGTGGTTGCTCACGACAGCACCGTTGAGGTGACTGTGGTGGTTACCGCTCCTGGTTATCACGTACAGACCATCTTCAGCGATGAAGCCAATGTTCAGACCTATGGCGAAAACGACCATACGAATGTGACCTACACGTTGGCCAACGTGGTGAGCGACACCTGCGTTGACGTTACCTTCGAATTGAACAACTACAACATTGTTGCTTCTGTTTCTGATCCTGACAATGGTGAGATTGTTCCGGAAGGTGATTCCGCAGTGCGTTACGGTGACAATGTCACTTACACCATCCGTCCGACCAACGACTGCCACTACATCAGCACCGTGGTGGTGGACGATACCACTGTGATTGACGTGAACGACAGCGTAGCATTCGACTATACCTTCGCTGCTATCGACAACAACCACACCATTGTGGCTAACTTCGATATCTATCGTTATGAGGTGACCACCTCTGTCAACGATGCTACCATGGGTACGATTACCGCTACCGACTCTGTGGATTGCGGCAGCGCATTCGACTATGAAGTTACTCCGGAAGTGGGTTACCACATCGCTTCTGTTGAGGTTGACGGTGTTCCCGAGACCATCGCTGACAGCTCCACCTTCACTTCTTCTATTACCGACATCCACGCTGACCACAGCATCGTGGCCACCTTCGAAATCAACCATTATTTGATTGACGTGACCGCTGGTGCTAACGGTACCATCGTTTCTGGTGACACCGTTCTGGAGCATGGTCAGGATGTTACCTTCACCATCACTCCGGATGATTGCTATTACATTAGCGAACTCATCGTTGACGGTGAGGATCAGGCTTCTATGATCGTTCCCGAAGGCATGACCTACACCTTCGCTAACGTTTCCGAAGCTCACACCATCGAGGCTAACTTCGAAATCTACACTTACGACATGACCGAGACCCACACCGGTAATGGTACGGTTTCCACCGCCGATGACATCAACTGCGGCGACGAATACACCTACACCATCACCGCTGATATGGGTTGGCACATCGCAAGCATCGAATTCGGTGGCAACACCATCAACAACACGATGGTTGAACCGAACGACTTCAACGACACCATCATCACCATCAATCCTGTTCGTCAGGATACGATACTGACCGTGGTCTTCGAAATCGACCACTACACGGTGAGCGCTTGCGCTGCTGTGAACGGTACGATTACCATCAACGATCCTGTTGAGGTTGACTCCAACATGAGCACCACCGCTACTATCGTTGCTGACACGCTGAATGGTTACCACATCGTTGAGGTTTCTGACAACCGCGGCGGTTATGTGGCTTACGGCAACAACACCGACGTTGAGGTAGTTTACAACATCGACAATGTTGATCAGGATATTGAGGTTTGCGCAGTCTTCGCTCTCAACGAGTTCCATATCACCGCTACTGCTGGTGCTAATGGTACTATTGATCCTGAAGGAACCGACACCCTCTTCTATGGTGAAACCCTTACCTACACCATCACTGCTGATCAGCCGTGCTACTACATCTCTGCTGTTGATGTGGATGGCGAAAGCGTATGGACTGGCTATACCGATTCTATCAGCCCGTACACCTACACCTTCACCGCTGCTGACTTCGATCAGGCTGTGGTTGAGCACACCATCAATGCTGAGTTCACCATGTTCGAGTACAACATGACGGCTACCGCCCACGAAGACACGATGGGTACGGTTACCTCCGCTGTTGTGAACTGCGGTGACGATTACACCTACGAAATCACTGCTAACTACGGATGGCATATTGACCACGTGGTACTCGATGGTACGACCACCAACTATGATGGTCAGCCCACTGAGGATGAGATCACGGTGACTGACATCCACGAACATCACAACTTGGATGTTTACTTCGCAAGAAATTACTATCCGGTGACCGCTATCGCCAACGAACATGGTTCGATCGTGGTGGCTGGTACTACCAGTGTTGAACACGGTACTGGTGTTTCTTACGAAATCACTCCTGACCATTGCTACTACATCAGCGAGATCCTCGTGAATGGTGAGGCTCAGGCCATCGATAATATCGAAGGCGAGACCTTCGCTATCGCTTCCATCGAAGATACCACTGTAATCGAAGCCAGCTTCGAAATCTACAGATACTTCATGGGCGAGACCCATACCGGTAACGGTACCGTCACCACCGACACGGTGGATTGCGATGCTGCTTATCAGTACACCATCACTGCTGACACTGGTTGGCATATCGAAAGCCACACTCTGGGTGGCGTGACCTACACGCTGAACCACAACAGCGATGTTCAGGCTCTCAGAAATGTGACGGCTGCTACGCAGGATACCACTCTCGAGGTTATCTTCGCTCGTAACAACTACACCATCGACGTGACGGTGAACGGCAACGGTACCACCACTCCTGGTGACACCACCGTTGAGTACGAAGCTACGGTTGATTACACCATCACCGCTGACTTCGGTCACCACATCGCCAGCGTAACTGTTGACGGCGTTGCTGAGAACGTTCCTGCTAACGCTGACACTTACGACTACACCTTCAGCAACATCGACGCCAACCATACTTTGAACGTCGTGTTCGAACCCAATGTGTATGTCATCAATGCTACGGCTGAGGATCATGGTACGATCCTGCTCGAAGGCGACAACGAAGTGGTCTTCGGCGGCAGCGTGACCTTCTCCATCACCGCAGATCCTTGCTACAACATCAGCGCCATCTTGGTTGACGGCGAGGCTGACACCAACTTCGTGGCTGGTGTTCCCACCGCTGAATACACCATGAGCAATATCGACAGCAACCACACTGTGGTGGCTCAGTTCGAAACCACTACCTACGAGGTGACCGTCAACGTGACCGGCAACGGCACGGCTGACCCGACCAGCGGTACTTACAACTGCGGTGACACCGTGGCCTTCACCTTCACTCCTGACAACGACGGTGTTGAAGTGGAGAGCGTGGTAGTGAACGGTAACAACATCGGTTCTGTGACCTCATACGTCATCAACGGCATCTCCGCTGATTACACCATCGATGTCACCTTCGCCGACATTACCTACACGCTGACCTCTGTTGCTTACAACAATGGTACGATTGATCCTGTTGGTGACACTGTGGTGGCTTACAACGGTTCAATGACCTACACCCTTACTCCGGATGAATGCCAGACCGTTTCTGAACTGTTGGTCAACGGTGTTTCTTACCTCGACAGCGCTAACTTCGATGGTACGACCCTCACCTTGGACAACATCCAGCGCGACATGACCATCCAGGCTTACTTCCAGGTGATGACCTACACGGTTGAGGCTACTCAGGCTGATGGCGGTGTGATCACCGAGACGGGTGTTTACAACTGCGGTACCGATGTTACTTACAACATCACCGCTAACGATTGCTACACGCTGACCACTATCACGGTGGACGGCGAGGATATCACCTGCGAACTCACCGACACGGTGATCGTCTTCAACGCAATCGACACCAACCACACCATCACCGCTACCTTCACCATGAACACCTACACCATCACGGCTAACGTGAATGATGACGCTGCCGGTACGATTACTCCTACCGACACCTTCAACTGCGGTGAAACTCCGGTTTATGAAATCACCCCGAACGAGGGTTATTACATTGTGAGCGTCATGGTTGACAGCGTTGAGCAGGGTGCTATCGACAGCTACACCTTCAGCGCTCTCCATGCTGACCACACCATCGATGCTACCTTCGCTAAGTACACCTACACGGTTTCCGCATATGGTGCCGCTGGCGTTGAAATCACTCCTGAGGGTGACACCACCGTTGAATACGGCGAAAGCGTCTCCTACACGCTCACCGCTGATGACTGCTACGAAATCGTAAGCGTTATGCTCGATGGCGAGGACCTCGGTGCTGTGACTACTGTTGATGTGGACAGCATCACTGCTAACCACGTCATCACCGTTGAGTCTGCTATCAAGACTTACACCATCACGGCTACGGCTACTGAAGGTGGTAACATCAGTCCTGTTGGCGAGGTGATCGTGAACTGCGGTGCTTCCCAGTTCTTCAGCATCACTCCTGCTGAGGGTTACGTAATTGAAAGCGTCGAGGTTGACGGTGCCGACCAGGGTGCTATCAGCAGCTACCTCTTCGATTCTGTGACCGCCGATGCTACCATCCACGTCATCTTCTCCGCTATCGCTGATTCTACCTACACCATCACTGCTACTGCTGGTGCTAATGGTACCATCACGCCTGCTGGCGATGTGACCGTGAACTATGGTGCAAGCCAGACCTTCGTGATTGTGGCTGACGAGTACTACACCATCGGTGAAGTTTTGATCGACAGCGTGCCGCTGGCTAACCCGGTTGCTTCCTACACCTTCGTGAATGTGACGGCTAACCACACCATCGACGTTACCTTCGTGCCGGCTGAATGCCCGGTTCCGACCTATGCATGGACCACCGACATCACCGACAACTCCGCTACTTTGAACTGGACCGATATGGAAGTTACTTCCTACACCATCCGTTACAAGAGCGCTGAGGATACCGTTTACACCGAAGTTACTGGCATCACCGAAACCAGCTACGAGCTGAGCGGTTTGGATGACAATATGGTGTATGTATGGAATGTGAAGTCTGTGTGCATCGCCGACACTGCTGAAAGCAGCTGGAGCTCACAGCAGCAGTTCCGCACCGAAGGTACGCTTCCGGACACCACTGGTGTTGCTAACTACAGCCTTGACAATGTGAAGGTTTACAGCTATGGCAACGACATCTATGTGGTGAACAACAGCAATGTGATCATCAACAACGTTCAGGTGTATGACCTCAACGGCCGCATCATCTACAACGGCAAGGCTCAGGACAACCCGACCGTTATCAACGTGAATGCTGCCAACGGCATGTACGTTGTGAGAGTGACCACTGCTGATGCAGTTCGCAACTACAAGGTCAGCATCTCGCAGAGATAATCTGCTGACGATACGCAACAAAAAGAGGGTTTCGTAAGGAACCCTCTTTTTTATTGGTGTTTACTGAAATAGAAGAAAAAAGAGTATTTTTGCAGTTGAATTTGACACAATTGCAAGATTAGATATTCAAAAAGTGATGGATAAAACGTTCAAGAGATATTTATGGTCGGGGTGTACGGCGTTGGTCACGGGGGCGAGTTCGGGGATGGGGTTGGAGTATGCTCGGCAGTTGGCGGCTTCGGGATGTGGCGTGGTGATGGTGAGCAACCAGCAGCAGGAGTTAGAACAATGCGCCGTCGAACTGAAAACCGCATATTCTGCCAAAATTTGGCCTGTTTATTGCGACTTGGCCCGGAATGAGTCTGCGGACGAGCTGTTCGCTATTTGCCAAGAAAAGGGTCTGCAAATCGACATTCTCATCAATAATGCTGGAATGTTTTTCTTCAAGGAGTTGAAAGATGAGGTTTGTGAGGCGGGCGACAAGATGTTGTTCTTGCACGTCATCACGCCGACGCGGTTGTGTGAGCGGTTTGCGGAGGGGATGAAGCAGCGGGGCAGGGGTTACATTTTGAATGTGTCGTCGGTGGCGGCGGGGATGCACGTGCCCGGATTGGTGATGTATAGTGCCACGAAGTCGTATCTTCGCAGCTTTTCCAAATCATGGTATTATGAGATGAAGTTTTACGGGGTATCGGTCACGGCGGTATGTCCGGGCGCGGTTTCGACAGGGTTGTACAAGGTGCTGCCTACGTTGGTGAAGATTCTGGCTATCGCTGGTAAGTTCGGACTGGTATATTCGCCGCAGAAGTTGGTGCGCAAGGCGTTGAAGGCGATGTTTCGCCGTCGTCGTTGTGTTACGCCCGGGTGGTTCAACTTGCTGTTTGCGCCTGCGGTGAATGCGCTGCCGAAGCGGCTGGTGAGCAGAATCTGGAGGGAGTTGAATGTTGAGGATTCGTGAGATTTGAGAGATTTGAAGATTTGAGAGATTTGAAGATTTGGGGATTTGAGAGATTTGAACTATTAATGTGAGCGCAGCGAACATCAAATGCGAACGAAGTGAGCAACGAATCTGCAAATGCGAGCACAGCGAGCAACAAATAGTTTAGAGATTTGAGATTTCGAATATAGAATTCGGAAGGGAGGGTTGAAGTTGTGGGGGGTATTGAAGATGGTGCGGCAGGGATAGGAGCGGACACGAGCGAAGCGAAGTAAAGCGTATAGCCCGACGGCGACCGCAGGGAGCCGGGCCGCCCTAAAAAAGATTAAAATAAAAGTGGATTTAATGGTTCGAAAGGTGGGAGCTTGCGACCTACAGTTTTATAAACTTGTAGGAGAGAGAAGATTCCAGATTCTTGATTTTCAGGAAATAAACACCGGCGGGGAGGTCGGAAAGATTGAGCTGGACAGTGTTTTCGGAAGGCAGCCAATTGCGGAGATTTTGCCCCATGGCGTTGAAGAGGGAAATCTCCTCAATGGGTTGCTCAGATTCAACATTCAGCACGTCGTGAGCAGGATTGGGGAAAACTGAAAAAGATTGATTGATAATATCTTGCACACCCGTAATGCTTCCCTCGTATTCGATTTCGAAGCCATCGCCTTGGTTTTGTTCATCACTTTCGAACACGAGCACCAGCCGGCGTTTATCGAACGAAACGATGGTATCGGGCATCGAGCCGGTATAGGTGGCCAGCAGATTTTCTTCTGAAGGAGTTTGGTAGAAAATATAGAGGAAGTCGTGGCCCTCTTCGAGGTCGAACTTCGTGAAATGCAGATTGATAAAGGGACGGTTGAGGATGGTGATTCTGTACTGGCAGGCGGTAAGAGGCAGGTAGTCATCGTCGCCGCTGCCGTCGTCGAAAGTGCCGGAAAGAGCGCCGCTGTTGAGGTAGCTGACGCAGTACTGGGGCTGTTGGGCGCTATAGCTTGCAAAAAAGCGCAGACCGGCACCGGAGCCGTGGTAATGAACCATGATTTCAGCACAGTCCCAATTGACAGTCAGAGAGCCTGTTGTGTCGGTCAGGATGATAATGGGCTGCCAGCAGTTGTCGGGATTGATATAGAGGGTATCGTTCGCAGAGAGATCGTATCGGACTGAGAGTTGGATGCCACTGAGGTTAGGGACATCGGGTTGGATGTGCCATGTGTAATCGGAGGGGACATTGGCATTGAGGAAGGAGCCCGAGTGGGAGGTCAGCGTGGTGTCGCCAACGGCAGTTTGCGGAGTCGGATACGCATATTGGTTGGTGTCGGGGTAGGCGTTGATGATGAGTTCCTGGGCGAGGTTGAAGTGGGTGCCGGCGGTGTTGAGGTGTGTAGTGATGAAATAGCCGTCGTGGCTGCCGCCCCATCCGAAGTTAAAGTGGTAGTAGTAGGCGCTATCCACTATTTTATATCCGTCGCAGATGAAGCCGTGGCCGTTGGTGTCGGGCACGCTCCAGCCGGCATAGTAAAGCGGAAATTTTCTTTCCAAATGACTGATAATCAAACTGTCCCAATCGAGCGTGGTAGAGTCTCTGAACACGTATTGGGTTTCGGGCGAATATTTGAAGTAGGTGCGGAGGACGTAGGCGGCGCTGTGGTTGTACATGCCGGAGCCGTTGACCCCGTAGTGCATATCCACGCCCACGCCGCAGTGGTAGATCAGTTTTGAGATTTCGGTGTTGATGGAGGTGGGGTCGTCGCACATGGCGGAGAAGTCGTAGGTGGTGTTGCCGAAGTCGGCCGACTGGGGGCCGTAGTTCTCGTCGGTGTAGCTATAGGAGCCGGTGCCGGTGTGGGGCCAGCGGAAGTAGTACATGAGCTGACCCATGGCGGTGGCCACGCAGCCGGTGACGCAGCGGTTGTTGGGGCCGGCGTAGTCGCGGGGGCAGTAGTAGTTGTAGAACTCATCCTGGCTCCATCGCGAGTGGGTGAGAGGTCCGATGGACTCGCCGTTGCGGGGCAGGGCGCGCTGGCTGAGGATGTGGTTCCAGGCGGGGTGTTCGGTGCCTTCGGGCGATTGTTGCAGGGCTGCGATCTGGTCGGCGTAGCTGTCGAGCCACATCCGGGCGGGCGGGCAGACCTCGCTGTCGAGGTAGGGCTGTTGGTCGGAGAAGGCGAGGACGGGCGGGGTGCGTTTGTCGCCGGAAACCACGACATAGCTGTCGGTGGAGTTGAAGATATAGAGCAGGTTATGGCCGTCGCGGGAGGTGGTATGGGCGGCACGTGCCAGTTGGCGGTCTTGGCTTTGCAGGAAGGCAGCGGCGACGCTGGCGGCCTCTTCGGGGGTGACCGACTGTGCCCGCAGGGTGGGCAGCGACAGGGCCAGAACGAGGGTGCAGAGGAGGAATTGTTTCATAATGGGATGGAAATTGCGTTTTTTCAATTGTTTGTTGTCAGCTTTCGGAAGATTAGGAACACTTCGGAAATTGACGCGGCAAAGTTACCAAAAAAATGGATATGCAACGCCATCCACGGCAATAAAGATGTGACAGTATTTTACAAGACTGTCTGGCCTGAATACAATCCATAGGTGCAACGGTACACCATTTCTCAAATGAGACAACAGGGGAAATCACTTAGTGAAGAACAGATGCATTTTCAGTGGAGACGGATTAAAATTCTGCTGTGAGGGAATAAAAATAGAGTCCTTTCTGTAATTTGCAACATATTGAATCAATGTATTTTACAACTAAATAAAATTATTATTTCGCAATGAGGGTTCATTTTTCTGCTGTGAAGGGATAAATTTTGGCAAATAGTTGTATTTTTGTGGCTGATATCATTTAACCGAATGTTGCATTTGAAACTTGAATTCAGTAATTTATGAGAAAATTTGTTTCGTTTATTATGTTTCTCACTTTAGCCGTCATGGGCTTTTCACAAACTGTAGAATTGACTTTTGTTGGCAGAGATGCAGCCAATCAATATGTTAGATTAGACAGTATCCGGATAATGAATCACACACACGGTTGGAATGAAACATTGTACTATCCTGATACTGTTCTACATATTCAAAATAACATAGGAATAGAAAATTACACGGGGGAGAAGGGGCATTTCATATTGTCGCAGAATACGCCGAATCCTTTTGATGGAAAGACACAAATTTCACTATCCTTATTTGAAACCGAGCAGGTAAATCTACAAGTGTTTGATATTAACGGGAAGTTGATATCTTCGCTTAACATCAATTTGGACGCAGGAACCCATTTGTTCAGAGTATCGTTAGCTAAGCCACAAACTTATTTTTTCACTGCCCAAACAAACAAAAATTCTGCAACCATAAAGATGCTGAATACGGGAAATGGTCATAGCAATCTTATTTCATACATTGGAAGTGTGGAAAAAGGACGATTTCATCTAAAAAGCGACATTGTGCGTCCGGTGGCTATTGGAGATGAGATGGAATATATAGGACATGCCACCATCAATGACACCCTGCGCGAAAGTGTTCATCAAACGAGAGAACTACAAGAAACAGAAACGATTGTCCTCTATTTTGATGCGGTTGCCACGGGTTGTCAGACGCTTTTTGACTATGACGGCAATGCTTATTTGACAGTAGTTATGGGCAACCAATGTTGGATGAGAGAGAATCTTCGCACTACGCATACTGCAATGGGGGAATCTATTTGTGACTATGCGCATCCCTATTACTCGCAGGACACTATCACATACGGATTGCTTTACAATTGGAATGCGATGATGAATGGAGGGACAAGTTCCAACGCGGTTCCTTCGGGCGTGCAAGGAATTTGCCCTGATGGCTGGCATCTTCCGAGCGATAGGGAATGGAAGAATCTGGAAATTTATGCTGGAATGGATCCTCTGGTGGCAAGCGATAGTGGCTATCGTTCGAATATGGCAATAACATTATGTGACACGCTGGGATGGCTTCCTTCCTCTGTTTTGTACGCACCAGGGAATATGAATGCTCCATACCGAAATGTGACAGGTTTTCGTGTCCGGCCTGCAGGGATTTCAAATGGTCAAACTTCGCTATGGCTGGGCGAATGTACTTTCTTTTGGACCGCATCCTCTATCACCGTTGGGGGCACAACTGGGTATTGGTATCGTTCCATTTGGTATAATTCGCATACGATAATACGGGACATCATGTTTCCAGAGGAGATGTGTTCGGTGCGATGTGTCCGAGATGAGGAGACCTATCCTGCGGATCCAATATCGGTGGATATCATAATTCCGACAGTCGGCACGGTGGTTACAGACTCGGTAGTAAGCCAAATCACTTCAACTTCAGCCGTTTGTGGAGGAACGGTCTCATCAGATGGAAATTCGGCAATTACTGCCCGGGGAGTGTGCTGGACAGTCAGTTCTGTTCCGTCGCTAAATACTGCACACACTACGGAAAGCGGTGGAATGGGCGGGTTTTCATCCAGCCTGACAGGACTCAGTCCGGACACAAGATACTATGTTATGGCTTATGTCACCAATGCTGTCGGTACAGCCTACGGACAGCTGGTTACTTTCAGAACTTTGAGTGATGTGCCTAATGTGAATACCGCATTGCCCACGAATGTGGCGCAAACCTCATTTGTTGCTGGCGGAAATGTTCTGGCGGCGAATTGTTCAGGAACGGTCTCTCGCGGCATTTGTTGGAATACCACTGGAAATCCAACCCTTGCTGACAATTACATTGTTTCTGGAACAGGAACGGGAAGTTTTGAATGCAATGTGACGGGGTTGGATTGTGGCACCAATTACTATGTGCGAGCGTATGCTACCAATAATATGGGGACGGCATACGGGGAAGAATTTAGTGTAACGACTTTGGAAGAGCCGCTGCCACGTGTAGCCACGTTGTCAATTGAAAATTATGGTGGAGTTGGAATGGTTGTCATGGGCGAAGTCCAGCAAGGGTTTTGTGAAGAAGTTAGTGTAAAGGGTGTTTGTTATAGCACTTCTCCTAGCCCGACGATTCTCGATGGTCATGCGGAAAATGGGAACGAATATGGTGTTTTTGCAGATACTATAATGGGACTTGAATCGGGTAATACCTATTATGCACGGACATACGCTACGAATAGTGCGGGAACGGCCTATGGAGAGGAGTTGAGTGTATTCGTCTATTGTCCTCCTATTGTGACTACGGATTCTGTTACCGAAATTGTTTTTAATTCGGCTATTTGTGGTGGCAACGTGACAATGGAGGGATATGCTGCGGTGACGGATCGTGGCGTGTGCTGGAGTACTTCGCCGAACCCTACTGTTAATGACCATCATACTACGGATGGTTCGGGCTTTGGAAATTTTACGAGCTACCTCACGGGATTGTCCAGTAGCACCACTTATTATGTACGCGCTTATGCTGCGAATAGTTTGGGTACGTCATATGGGGAACAACGAGTCTTTGCCACCCCTTTTAACTGTGGCACTTCTATTATTTCAGACATTGATGGCAATGCATATAACACGGTGCAGATTGGCACACAGTGCTGGACAAAAGAAAATATGAAGACCACTAAGTTTGCCAATGGCACCGATATTTCACAAGGACAGAACACCGATTGGCATTATCCTAACAATAGTGCAGCAAACAAGGAGATTTACGGGCTCTTGTATAGCAGTGTGGCCGTGACCCGCACCCCTTCTGACACTTCGAACCATATTCAGGGTATTTGTCCTATGGGTTGGCATGTGCCCAATGATGAAGAATGGAAATTGATGGAGATGACCGTTGGTATTAGCCAAAATGAAGCGGACAGTGTTGGTTTGCGTGGAAGTATTGCTGCGCAACTTTCTGATAATACGGGATGGGTCTCCTCCGCTGTGGCCAATGCCGCAGGTGATTTATCAGCCAGTGAGCGCAATGCTTCTGGTTTCAGTGCCCTGCCTGCCGGCAATACCTCCAGCAACACATTTTTCGGTTATGAAGCCCATTTCTGGAGTGCTGTTGAGAACAGCAGCAGTGCCATTTACAACCGATACCTTGTTTATGATCACGATGGTATGGGGCGTTCCAACGATGGTGCTAACCACGCATACTCGGTTCGATGTGTACGCGATATCAGTGATAGTGCAACGGCAGTTGTCCCTACAGTATTCACTTCCAATGTTTCTGATATGTTACAAGTGTCTCCATATGATTCCATATTTGTAGCCACGTGTGGAGGGGATGTAACGGCGTACGGCGGCGCTGTTGTCACTGCCCGCGGAATTTGCTGGAGCACTTCGCCGAATCCGACTATTAATGATAGTCATACTACCGACGGCACTGGTACGGGATCTTTTAACTCCTCTCTGATGGGCTTGGCCTCCAACACCACCTATTTTGTGCGTGCCTATGCCACAAACCGTGTGGGTACGGCATACGGGAATCAGATATGCTTTACGACACCCATAGCCTTTATTTGTGGAATCACTCCGGTTTCAGATGTGGATGGAAATGTTTATCGCACCGTACAAATTGGCAATCAATGTTGGATGAAAGAGAATATGCGTGCCACCAGGTATGCAGACAGCACGCTTATAGAATTAAATGGAGAGCAGAGTGCAACTGTCCCCTACATATACTATCCTGGTAATAGTAGCAGTAATGTTGCTATGTTTGGTCTTTTATACAATTGGGTGGCGGCAATGCATAATTCGGCTTCCAGTTCTCAAAACCCGAGTAGAGTACAAGGCATCTGCCCTACGGGATGGCATTTGCCGAGCAGTGCCGAATGGGGACAATTTACCAATTATGTGAGCAGTCAGAGTGAGTATCTGTGTGGTGGAATTGAAGGTAATATCGCCAAATCTCTGGCTGATACTACATGCTGGATGTGTAATGGTTGGGGTTGTGCGAACGATTGTTGCCCGGGATATGATCTATCAAGTAATAATAGCACAGGATTCAGCGCATTACCACTCACTTGTGGCGGAACTAATGTCAGATATTGGAGTACCTCTAATTTTGGTGATAGTCAAGCATATAACCTTAGAATATCTGCGGGTGCTTCCTACGTAAATCAAGATCACGGCAATAAATCAAGTGGCTATCCCGTGCGTTGTCTTCGCGATTGACAATGATTTTTATTTCCCATCATCTTCCCTTCACCACCTTCCGCACCGCCATCACATTTCCGTTGTTCACCCATTGGATGAGGTAAACGCCGGGGGTGTATTGCGACAGGTCGATTTCAATGGTCTGTAGAGACGCGCCATGGCACGTCTCTACGGTATGCAACAACCGTCCATAAACATCATACACCCGTAATTCCATATTCTCCCATTGTACATTGTTCATTGTACATTGTACATTGACCATTCCCGTGGTGGGGTTCGGATAGAGGGTGAGGAGGCCGCCATTCCAATCTTCCACTGCCTCATCTGTATAGAAGAAACAATTTGTGGTATCTGAACACCCATTCAAGGTAATGATACAAGCATAATAGGTGTCAAGCATTGGCGGGTATAGGAAACCCTCATAGGTTTCTCCCTCAATGGGTTCATAGTTCTCACAATACACCCACTGGTATTCTGCAGCTGGATCTGCGAATCCAATTTCCCAATAGCCATCGGTATCCCAGAGAGCATAATGAATCGTAGTCACGGTCAGGTGCAATGTAACCACTGAGTCGCAACCGTACTGATTTGAAAGTTGAAAATTGAAAACTGAAAGGTTGGGTGTACCGACCTCGAAGGTGGTGTCGATGTCGCCGTTCACGTAATGGTATGGCAGGTCGTGCTCGCAGAGGGTGATTTCGATAGTATCGTTCAGCGCGGAATAGTCGCAGAGGGTGGTGAAACAAATTTCATCGCTGTAGGCCGTTCCCACCTCGTTGGTGGCATAGGTGC
>JAEEGG010007978.1_pt1 | contig 24193 bp, 20 predicted proteins | sample 9134161 | NCBI WGS metagenome assembly JAEEGG01 (sample SAMN16246543, study PRJNA631951) | gut metagenome | biome: gut microbiome; feature: rumen; material: CR-attached | host: Bos | place: Iran: Karaj | collected 2018-10
ATGAACTCCATGTGCAACACTGACGCGTCAGCCTCTCAATAACCTATAACCCATAACCAATAACCATTCACTCCTCTTTCTTGGCGAAAATCAGCAGGGCGAAGATGGCTACCACCACAGCCCCGAGGCTGCCGCCGAGGATGATGAGCAGGCGTTTGGGATAGGCCTTTTTGTCGGCGGGAGTAGCTTGGTCGACGCTGTATTTATAGCTCACTTCCAGATTCTTGTCCACACGGGTCTGTGTAGCACGGGTCTGCAGGTCGGCCAGCTGTGAGCATTTCTCGGCGATGAGCTTGTCGCGCCAGTCGGCTTTCGGCAACTGCGCCAGCGAGTCGATTTCGCGCTCCATCGACGCACATACGCCGTCCATCACCTCGGCTGCCGACAGGGCGCGGTCGTGGTGAATCTCGTGGCACAGCGTGTCGTACATGGCGGCGATATAGTTGGCGATGTCGGCGGCCCACAGCGGGTCTTGGTCCAGCACGCCAATCTCCACGCCCAGGAACTCCGTGCGCTTCACCGTGATATTGCTGCGGTACTGCTCGTCGAGTTTGAAGAGCTTATGCTCGTCGTCGGCAGGGATGCCGTAGTGCTCCATCAGGTTGAAGTGGTCGCATACCGCCTGCTCCATACGCTTCGAGCTGAGAATCTGGATGGCGTACTCGCAGTCGCGCTCGATACCGTAGTCCATGAAATCCAGGCTGTAGTGGTAGTCCATGATGGCCTTCGAGAGGCGGTTCGAGTTGGTGGGGAAAATCACCGCGCTCGACTTGTAGAGGGGTTTGATAAGCATCGCCACCAGGAGCGACATCGCCGCGGCCACCACTGCCACGATGGCCAGCACCTTCCACCAGCGGCGGAAGAAGCGTGCCGTGGCCTGATGGTCGTAATTGTTTCCGAAAGTTTGTTCCATTATATTAATTGTAATTAATAATTGTAAAAAACGATGTTCTCCCCCGATTATTGTGCAGCGGAGGAAATAAGTTGTCAACTAGGTGATTGAGAGGCGGTTTTGTTGTGCGTTCCTTTCACGTTCTTCTGACGTTCTTCTCGATTTCGAGAAGAACGTCAGAAGAACGTAATGTAAATAACAGATATTAAGACGTTTCTAAATCTGAGAATAGGTGTCGGATACCGCTGGTATTTCTTAATAAATGTTAAATTTCGTATTTTGGCAAAATATTTTTTATTGGTTTGGAAAATAGTGTTACTTTTGCAGTGTACTAGTTAACTAATACAGCAATACAATAATCAAATTATAAAATGACACACAGTAAGTTACAGAAAATTGCAGCCGTGATGCTGCTGGTGTTTTTCTCCTTCGGAGGGGCTGTGAAGGCCCAAAACCTGCAGGTGAAGGGTAGGGTGGTAGACGCCCAGACGGGCGAGCCGATGCCTTTCGTCAACGTGGCCCTGATGCGTCCAGCCGACACGGTGTTCATGCGTGGTGCCACCACCGATTTCAACGGGCGTTTCGCCATCGAGGAGGTGACGGCCGGCGACTATTTGATGCAGGCCTCGTTTGTGGGCTACCTGACGGTCCTTAAAGACCTAAAAGTCCTTGACGACATCAAGGACCTTAGGATTGAGCTTCAGCAGGGCACCACCTTGGAGGAGGTGAAGGTAGTGGCACAGAAACCCCTCTATGTCATGGACGGCGAAAAGAATATGTATAATACAAAGGAGGACCCCAGCATCCAGACCGGTACCGCCAGCGATGCGCTGCAGAACGCGCCGGGTGTGGAGGTCGACGCCGAGGGCAACATCACGCTGCGCGGTGTCTCGAGTGTCGAGATATGGATCAACGACCGTCCGAGCCACATGAACGAGGAGGCCCTGAAGCAGTACATCAAGACCATGCCGGCGGGCGCCATTGAGCGCATCGAGGTCATCACCAATCCTTCGGCCCGCTATTCGACCAGCGGCGGCGTCATCAACATCGTCACCAACCAGACCGTGAAGCGCAACGAGCTGCTTTGCCTGGGTGTGCGCGGCACCACCACTCCGGTCATCGCCCCGTGGCTCTCCTATGTGTGGGCCAACGAGAAGGTTGATTTCAACTTCTACCTCAGCGGCAACTACGGCCGGCAGGAGTCGGCTGCCGACGGCACCGCCACCCTTTTCGACGCCAACGGCGACACCAGTCGCTATCAGGAATACACGACCAAGAACAGAATGCCCTACTATGGCGGCTACGCGGGTATCAATGTAAACTGGAACATCGACAGCATGACCCACCTCTCGGCCTGGGCGGGTGCCTACCCCTACTGGGACCGAAATTCGTTTGACCACAGCTACACCTACTACGAATACCAGCCTGCCTTGACTGACCTGAGCTACAACTACACCGAGCGTAACAACGGCTTCAGCAGTGGTGCCTATGCCGGTGCCTGGTTCGAGCATCGCTACGACACCACCGGTCGCAAACTCAGTGTCAACTTCAACGGCAACTACTGGAGCAACGGTGGCTACAGCGACCAGCAGCGCGACTACCGCTCGGCCACGCTCACCGACTTCACCCGCCACCTGACAGGCGACATGTTCAACGGCAGTGGAGAACTGAATGTAAACTACACCCTGCCGCTGAAGCACGACTACACCATCGAGGCCGGCGCTGAACTCGGATATGGCTACAGTCGTAACAACGAGCTGTATGACAGCCTGCTGCCTTCGGGCGACTGGAGTAGTATGCCCTACCGTTCCTATGTCTCGAACGGGACTGCCTTTGAGCCTAATGTCTACCTTACGGCGCAGAAGCGCTGGGGCGGCTTCACCGCCAAGGCAGGCTTGCGCTACGACAACAACTTCAAGAGCGGCATGATCGAGCACCCGGGCCTCGGCGACCGTCAGAGCATTGATACCGTCTTTTCCGGTTTGATTCCCAGCATCCACCTGAGTTACCAGACCAAGACCTTCACCAGCTACAGCTTCAGCTATACCCGCCGCTTCTCGCACGACGGTGACCTCAGCAGCTACCTGCCTTTCCGCATCTATGACGACTATAGCTTCCGCACCGGTAATCCCAACCTGCTGATGAGCTACACCCACAACTTGGAAGCTGCCTGGAGCAAGTATCTGATGGGCTTCGGCATGGTGAGCCTCAACGCTTACTGGCGTGCCAACACCAATGAGATAGGCAATATGACCGCTGCCGCTATCGACCCCGTCCTCGGCCCCTATATGGTCAACTACACGTTCCCTGACAATATCGGTTCGAGCCACACCGAAGGCATCGAGGCCAACATCACCTACCGTCCCACAGGCTTCTTCAACGTACGCTTCAACGCTTCGCTGTTCAACTATGGCTATAACTACAACGATTTCAGTGACAGCAAGCTCAGCTACAGCTTCCGCCTCAATGTGTGGGCCAAGGTGTGGAACAAGTTGGAAATATTTGCCAACGGCAGTTACAGTTCGCCGCACCTCGGACTCTACACCATCACCAATCCCAACAAGCGTTTCGACTTCGGCGTGAGCAGCGACTTCTTCAACCGCCAGTTGAGTGTCAACCTCACGGTGAACGACATCTTCGGCTGGGCCGAGTGGGGCAGCAACACCACCGCTCCGCAGTACCAGACCACCGGCAGCCAGCGCTGGAAGACTCGCTTTGTCAGCTTCGGCCTCACCTGGCGCATCGGCAAGATGGAGCTGGAGAGCAAGGCCCGCCAGGGCGCCACCGACAATGGTCCAAAAATGTAATTAACAATAAATAATCAATACTATGAAAATCGTAACAGTAGATACCCTGCAGGGGTGCAATTATGAAGAAATCGGTATTGTCAGCGGCAGTACCATCCAGGCAAAGAACATGTTCGCCGACCTTGGCCAGCAGCTCAAGGGCATTGTGGGTGGCGAGCTGGGCAGCTACACCGGCATGATGGAGAAAGCCCGTGAGATAGCCACCCAACGCATGGTGAACAATGCCGTGCGCCTAGGCGCCGACGCCATCCTCGGTGTGCGCTTCACCACCAACAGCATCATGGCGCAGGCCGCCGAGGTGCTGGTGTTCGGAACCGCAGTGAAATACAAATAATCCTGCTGAGAGATGAATAGGGGACGTAAAAAAAGACTGCTCGTTTTCCTTCTGATAATGCTACTGTTGCTTGCCGTGGTGGCTGTGGCGTTTGGTCTGCTCTTCTCGCGCTACGGGGGCTTGACGGGCGGCAAGTGTGCCGACACGGACGAGTTCGCCAAGTACGCTGGGAAGGTCGACGACATCTGCGTTCCTGAGCAGACGCGTATCGTGGCACTCGGCGAGGCGACCCACGGCAATGTCGAGTTCCAGCAACTCAAACTGGAGGTGTTCAAGCTGATGGTGGAGAAATATGGCGTGCGGGCCTTTGCCCTCGAGGCCGACTATGGCGGCTGCGAGGCGGTGAACCGCTATATCCATGGCGGCAAGGGCTCCGATGGTAATGTGGCTGTTGCCCTGGGCTTCACCCTTTACAATACGGAGCAAATGGAGCAGCTCATCGACTGGATGCGCCAGTACAATGCGGTGGCTGCCGAAGGCGAAGACCTCCGTTTCTATGGCTTCGACATGCAGAGCATGGATTGCAACTATCGTTTCTTGCTAATGGCTGCCGAGGAGAAGGGTGTCGATGTGTCGTCGCTGAAGCAGATGTGGAACACGGAGATGGGCCGCCCCTACGATACATGCAGTGTGGAGCAGTGGGCTGAGGCCGTAGAGTCAGTTAGGAACGAGCTTGCGCAGATGGAAGGAACCGCGGGCGCGGTGCACCACGCCGACATCCTGATTCAGAACTGCGGGCTCGGCAAGGCGATGGCCGACATGAACAAAGGACTGGCGGTGCGTGACGGCTATATGGCCGACAACGTGCGCTGGATTCTTGCACAGGAAGAAGCCCGCGGCAACCGCCGCATCTTCATCTCCGCCCACAACGGTCATATCGAACGCCTGCGTGACTACGGTACGGCAGGTAAGAACATGGGCAACCTGCTCGCCGACGAGTATGGCGACAGCTATTTCGCCATCGGTACCGACTTCTGCAAGTCGCGCTGCAATCTGCCCTCTAACTTCAACCGTGCCCATCGCAGCAACCACACCTTCTATTCCTGCGACCCCTTGGCCAAAGCTTCCAAAGAATGCGGCTATGACGTCAGCTGGCTCGACTTCTCTAAGATTCCCGCCGACTCCCCGCTGCGTCAACATATCGGCGGCCGAATGTGGATGGGTTCGATAGGGGAGGGTTATGTCCCGCTGATGCCCCTGCTGCCAATGACCTACCGCGTCAAAGGCACACCCGGGGTACTCTATGATGCTATGATCTTCGTATCGCACGCCCACCCGACGGCACCGCAACCAATGAATTGAAAACAATAAAACAATACAGTTATGATAGAAATCAAAAACCTTGACTTCAGTTACAAGAAGACTTCCGTCTTCTCGAACATCAACCTGAGTTTCCCGCAGGGCGCCATCTACGGTCTGCTGGGTGAGAACGGTGTGGGCAAGACCACGCTGCTCAAACTCATCTGCGGCCTGCAGCGTCCTGGTCAGGGCACCTGCACCGTCGACGGCATGACTTGCTACGACCGCCTGCCGGCGATGTTGCAGCGCATCGTCTTCCTGCCCGACGAGGTGCAGTTACCCGACAACGCCACGCCGCAGCAGTATGTCAACGAGCTGGCTCCCTTCTATCCCACCTTCTCGCAGGGAACTTTCCTGCACCTGATGCAGGAGCTCGAGGTGGAGCCCGACCGCAAGTTCAAGGAGATGAGCTTCGGCCAGCAGAAGAAGAGCCTCATCGCCGCCAGTCTCTCGTTGGGCACCGACTACATCCTGCTTGACGAGCCCACCAACGGCCTCGACATCCCCAGCAAGGCCCAGTTCCGCAGCATCCTCAGCAAGATGGCCGACGAGGGCAAGACTATCATCATCTCCACCCATCAGGTGAAGGATGTGGAGAACCTTATTGACCCCATCGTTATCCTTTCGCACAACGCCGTGCTGCTCGATGCCTCGGTGCAGAAGATTACCGAGAAGCTCTTCTTTGAGTATGGCGGCGAAGCCCGCGAGGATGCCCTCTACAGCGAACTGCTGCCGGGCGGCTACATGAATGTGGTACCCAACACCACCGGCGAGGAGAGCCAGATTAACATCGAGGCCCTCTTCAACGCCGTGCTGCGCAACAAGAACCAGATTAATGAACTGTTTAAATGAGCCAGAACTTCGATATAAAGCGTTTCGGCCAGCTGGTGTGGCATGACGTGAGGCGTTGTTCGCCGCGCGTCGGCACCGTGGGCGCGGTGATGATATCCGAGCTGACGTTCACGCCGCTGATGGTGCTGTCCCAGAACTTCCTGACGCAGGATCCGCACGGCGCTGGCTACCGCCTGATGTTGATGGTACTCATGTCGGCTTTCCTGGCCTCGATGATGCCCATGCAGCTCTATCCCAATGTGGGCAAGAAGAAGTTTGGGATTTACTTTGCCCTGCTGCCCGCCTCGAAGTGGGAGAAGTACCTCTCGATGGTGTTGCTGTCGCTGGTGCTAGTGCCGTTGGCGCTGATGGTGGCCAACGTGGCCATCGACTCGCTGCTGACGGCGGTGCAAGCACCCTACTACCACAAATACCTGTGGCAGTCCGAAGCGCTGCAGTGGATTGAGCCGGCAATGGTGTGCAACTGCGCGCTGGCATTCATCGGTCCGACGCTGGGCTTCATCTATGCCAATGCCATTCAGAACAAGACCTGTCGCAATATTATGAGCATGGTCCTGTGGCTGTGGCTGATGGGTGGTGTGTTCTCGATGATGATTCTCGAGATGGCCGACCTCGCCGGCATGGGCTGGTACATCGTCGCAGCGCAGGCGCTACTCGCCGTCCTCATGGGATTCCTTGGGTGGAACAAAATGAAAAAGATGAACTATTAAAACAAGAAGATATGAACAATAAGTTTGACTGGAATCGATTCTGCAAAGTCGTATGTAAAGACTTCCGCAATATGTGGCCGATGTTCGGTACCACAATGATAATCCTTGCCGTGCTGCCCTTCGCGGTGTGGCTCTTTATGACCGTGCTGGGTGTCGACGTCCCGCTCGACCCCGCCTTCCGTCTGATAATGATTGAGGGTGTGGCTTACATTGCCGCCTTGATGGCACCGTCGCGTATGTATCGCACATGGAACGTCCGCAACGAGGGCATCTACTATGCCATGCTCCCCGCATCCAAACTGGAGAAGTTCATCAGCGCGCTGTTCTTCTCACTCGTCGTCTGTCCATTGGCCGTCTATCTCGGCGGCATGGTGCTCGATGTGTTCCTCACCGCATTGCCTTTCGGCCCTTGGCAAGACTGGCTTTGGCAGAGCAAGGTGGGCTTCCCCTTTATCTTTGATATGTCGTTCTTCGATAGTTTGGTTGCTGCCGGAGAAGAGATGGACCTGTTTGGCTACTATGGTCTCTGGTGGGTGATTTCCTGCTGGACGGGCTACATCTCCACCGTGCTGATGTTCTTCTTCACGGCCACCCTCTTCAAGCGTCACAAGGTGCTGCAGACCATCCTCTGGCTCTATGTCATCGAGTTTGCCTTCAGCATCGTCCTCATCCCGGTGTTCGTTGCCCTCTTCAGCAATACCGACCTTATGGAGGGCTTGTACGACTACATCAGCAGCCGCGACCCGCAGACGCTGTTCAATTGGCTGTTCGTCGGCACGAATGTCTTGAATGTGCTGCTGACCGCCCTCTTCGGGTGGCTCAGCTGGCGCCGCCTGAAGAGAATGCCTTATTAGTTAAAAGTTAGGAATTAAAAGTTAAGAGTTATGAAACGTATAGCATTTATTGCCCTTGCGGCGAGTCTATTGATGGTGGGTTGCTATAACAAGAAACGTCTTGTCAACGAGACGATAGAGACCGACCGCTACACGCTGCAGATACAGGGCATAGACGCCTGGCGCGACGCCACTGGCAAAGGCAGTGTAAACTGCTACTTCCAGTACAACGGTGATACGACTGTGCTTACAACCACCGTGCCGTGGATGGCTAGCTTCCTTGTGTCGCACTACCCTATTGCCAACACCACGATGTACTACGTCGATAGGGATAAGTATGTCATCTTGCCGAAATATATCTTCACTCTCGTCGATCACGACACCACCCAACCCCTCGACTATGCGCCACTGCTGCAGGCCATGATTGACCGTGGCATACTGCGCACCGACACCACCTACGAGCCGCTGCAACAGTTGGTGGTCTTCGACTCGGCCCGCTTGGAGTCCCATCGTAAGACGGAGGTACAGGAAGATGACACAGACGTCAAAAACATTGCCGCCATAATAGTGCAGCTGCGTGCGAACCGCCACATGCCGGTGTCAGCCGCAGCCGATGTCGATATGGACATTATCGTCGATGGTTATGATATAGGCCACAAGGAGTGGGAGGCCGACAGCCTCTGGCTCGACGCGCGTGGCATGCGCGTCGTCCCCGACCTGGAGGGCCGCCAGATGTGCATCGTTGAGTTTAACCGTGCAAAAGGGAGGATATAGTTATGAAAAAGATAGCATTGATAGGCTTGCTGGCATGCCTGATGACAGGGTGCCATATCAACAGAAATGGTGAGATGAAGTTCACCTATGAGCACCCCGAGCGTTACCAGATGGGCGACGCAGTTATAAGCCAAACCATCAGCGACATTGACATAAGTTGGCTCGAAGGCGACATCAAAATAGTATATGCCGACCACCCCGAGGTGTGCATCTACGAGAAGACGGACAGCATATTGGACGACAGTCTCCGTATGCATTGGTATGTCGACGACGACGGCTGCCTGGACATACGGTTCTGCAAGAGTGGTTGCTATAGTGTCGAGCGTCTGAAGAATATCAACTATCACAAGCACCTTACTATCGAGGTGCCACGTGGCGCTGTTTTGAATGAAATCGACATGAGTCTGGTGTCGGCCAGCGTCAATATTGACAGCGTTGTCTGCCGTGAATTGAATGTGGAAGGTGTCGCTTTTGATATCATGGCCGACTTGCCTAAGACGTTGCCCAACGAGATTAACGTGGAAGGCGTGGACTGCTCGCTCAGCATGTGCATACCCCATGAGGCGGGTATGACAATAGAGATGAGCGGGGTGAAGAAATACCTGAACAGCCAATTCCCGACACGAAAAGAGGGTAAGAAAACTATCATCGGCGACGGTGCCTGTGAGATAGACATCGAGGGCGTCAACTGTACGCTCAATATTAACAAATAATACGCCATAGCTATGGACTTTAGGAAACAAAAACCGATATATCTGCAGATTGCCGACCACCTGTCAGAGCAGGTGCTGCAGGGGGCGCTGACGCCCGACGACCGCATGCCGTCGGTGCGCGACGTGGCCGCCTCGATGGGCGTGAACCCCAACACGGTGGTGCGCTCGTTCGACTACCTGCAGCAGGAAGAGATTATCTACCAGCGCCGTGGCGTGGGCTATTTTGTCAGTCCCGACGCCAAGGAGAGGATCCTCGCCGAGCAGCGCCGTGAGTTCCTCGAGGAGGAACTGCCCCTCATCCGCCAGAAGATGCAGGTGCTGGGAATTGATTTAAAAGAATTAAGAATTAAGAATTAAGAATTAAGAATTAAATTTGACTGCGTAGCATCTTTAATCTCTGAGTCACTGAGTCTCTGAGTCGAAAAGACTATGACTATGACGGATGACTATGACCGAGTGGAAGAGTCGAAGAGTCAAAGAGTCGAAGAGTACTTAACACTCAACACTTAACACTTAACACTCAACACTTAACACTTAACACTTACCACTTAACACTTATGAAGAAAAGATTCATGCTTGTGCTCTCCGCCCTGCTTCTCTGCGGCAGCACAATGGCTCAACTGCCCACCGGCAGCAAAACTGAGAAGCGTACAGACCTCACTGAAAAGGTCCCTGTCGACAAGAAAGTTATCATCGGACACTTGGACAACGGATTCACCTACTATATCCGTGACAACAAGAAGCCGGAAGAACGCATCCAGTTCCGCTTGGTCACCAATGCCGGTTCTATCCTGGAACGTGACGACCAGCAGGGTTTGGCCCATTTCTGCGAGCACATGGCTTTCAACGGCATCAAGGGTTATCCCCACAACACGATGATCAAGAAACTGCAGGAGCACGGTATCGAGTTTGGCCGCGGTATCAATGCCTACACCAGTTTCGACCAGACGGTCTACTATGTCGACATGCCCAGCACCGACCCCGAGATGGTGAAGATGGGTATCGAAATACTTGACGGCTGGGCTGGCAACATCCTGTTCGACCAGGCCGAGATCGAGAGTGAGCGCGGCGTCATCCACGAGGAATGGCGTGGTGGCCGCGGCCACGGCGACCGTATGGACAAGAAGATATACCCCATTGCGTTCCGCGGCTCGCTCTATGCCGACCGCATGCCCATCGGCAAAGAGGAGGTTATCATGAACTTCGAGCGGCAGAGCATCGTCGACTTCTTCAACGACTGGTACCGTCCCGACCTGCAGGCCATCGTGGTGGTGGGCGACTTGAAGGACTTCGAGTATGCCGGCAAGAAGGGTGCACAGGCCATGGAACAGCGCGTGCGCGATGTCTTCGGCCAGCACGCCAAAGCGGTGAACCCCAAGCCGCGGCCCATCTTCACTGTCGAGGGCAATAAGGAACCTCTCGTTGCCATCGCCACCGACAAGGAAGCTACCTTTGCCAGCATGAAGTTTGCCTGGAAGCACAAGAAGGCGCCGGTGGGCACCGTGGGCGACTACCGCCAGAGCCTGGTGGGTTCGCTGGTGACGGATATGATCAACGAACGTCTGAGAGAGATCTGCGAGAAAGCGTCGGCCCCCATAATGTATGCCGGTGCCAGCCACAATGGCTCCATCGCACGCTATATCCGAGAGGTCGACGATTTCTCCCTCAGCTGCTCGCCCAAGGAGAACCGCATCGAGGAGGCTGCCGCCCTGCTGCTGTCCGAGATGAAACGGCTGGACGAACACGGTTTCCTCCAGACTGAGCTCGACCGCCAGAAAGAGTCGCTGATTTCGCAATACACCCAGATGGCCAAGGAGGCCGACCGTACGCTGAGCAACGACCTGGCCGACGAATACACACGCAATTACCTGGAAGGGGAGGTGATCCCCGGCATACGTCAGGAATGGAAATATGCCAAGGAGTTTGTCCCCGAAATCACCCTCGAGGAGTGCAACCGCGCCATCTCGGGTTGGATTACCGAGGAGAACATGGTGTTCCGTCTTACGGCTCCCGAGCGCGAGGGTTTCCGTGTGCCCGACTCGGTCACCGTGTGCCGCATCATCGCCGACAGCAAGAAGGTGAAGACCGAGCCTTGGGTCGACACCTATCAGGACAAGCCCCTCTTCACCGACGAGGTGGCAGCTGTCAATCCCAGGATGACCAAAGAGAACAGTGTGCTGGACTACAAGGAGTATACCTGTCCCAACGGTGTGCGTTTCCTTGTGAAGAAGACCGACTACAAGGCCGACCAGATTGTCCTCTCGTCCTTCAGCCTCGGCGGCACCTCGCTCTATGGCGACGAGGAGTACTTCCTGGCCTCCAATGTCGCCGACATCATCGGTGCCTCGGGCATTGCCGACCTCAGCGCCAGCCAGCTTGCCAAGAAGATGAAGGGCAACACCGCCTCCGTAAGACCCTATATCGACGACGTTCGTCAGGGCTTTATGGGCAGCTGCGCTCCCAAAGACCTTGAGACAGCCCTGCAGCTCGTCAACCTCTACTACTCCGCACCCCGCAGCGACAAGGATTTCGTTGCCCGCTACGTCGATCAGCTGCGCACACAGATAAAGCTCGTCGCCGACAACCCCCAGATGGCCTTCGTGGAAAAATTCTATAAGGCCATCTACCCAGGTGACAAACGTACCATCGTCATCCCCAGCGACGAGCAGATAAACGGCCTCGATGCCGACCGTGCATTGGCGATTTTCCGCGAGCGTTTCCATGACGCCTCCAACCATGTGTTCTGCTTTGTCGGCAACCTCACGGACAAGGATGTCGACCTGATAGCGCGCTATCTGAACCACCTGCCTGCCGACGGCAGCCAGAGAAAGGAACAGTACAAGGACCGCTCGGCCAAGTTTGCCAAGGGCATTGTCCACGACGAGGCTGTAAAGGGTATCGAGCGTCAAGGTGGGTTGCATATTTATGGCGAGATGAAGGTGTCCGCCAAGGAACTCACTCCCGAAACCCGTATTGCCATCAGCGCCCTCAACGACGCCCTCGAAATCACGCTTCTCGAGGTGGTCCGCGAGAAGAACGGCGACGCCTACAGCCCTGCCGTCCACGTGTCGACCGAACGTATGCCTCAGGGCGAGGTCAGCTGGGGATTCATCATCGGATGCGACCCCGACAAGATTCAGAAGATTGAGAAGGACTGCATAGAAATCCTTAAGGAGTACCAGCAGAACGGCCCCGACGAGCAGACCCTCGCCAAGGTCAAGGAGCAGCTGATTGTGAACAACGGTACCAGTCGCCAAAACAATTCTTACTGGTCGGGACACATTTTGGGTTCCTATATCTTCAACGACAACCGTGACTATCTGGTCCGCTATGACGAGATGGTTCGTGCCGTCAGTGCCAAGCAGCTGCGCGACCTTGCCAAGAAGTATATCAATCTGAAGAACTACGTCGCCGTCAGCCTGCGTCCTGAAAACGCCGACGCCGGTGAGTAGACAAGTGAGTGTAATCAAGTGGACAGTAGTCAAGACAATGCTATCCTAGGATACTGTTGTCTTGACTACATTCCAAAGCAAACAAAAAACATAAAGATGAAAGCAAAGACTTTGATTATTGTTGCGGCAGTAGCTATGTTGGCCACGGGTTGCCGCGATATCAGGCGTCAAGGGAACGACCTGCTGGTCTATCCCACCACCGCCGGAGAGGTGGCGGCGACGGCCAAGGACTATCACTCCGACGCCGCCCTCGTGGTTACCAAGGCCGACACGCAGTATGTGCTCTACCGTCGTGCCTGTGCATTCTCCCAGCGCGACGGCATCGAACGCTGCTACGCTATGCGCTATGTGTCGCAGCACCGCTGCAGGCACGACTTCAGCGCCCGTGGAGGCGAGTTCCGCCTCGACGAGCCCGAGCAGCCCGTGGTGCTCACCCGCAATGGCGACAATGCCCTTGTGCTCACCGTTGATAGTATTGCCATTGCTGTCACCGACATTGTCGTCACCGACAGTATGGTGACATGCCGCTTCGGTATCGACACCGCCGACCGCGAGGCAACGCTCTACCTCTACGGCAAGGCTCGCGACACGAAGGACATCTTCGCTGAGACCAGTATCCAGCAGATGCTGTCGCTCTCACTGACGATGGACGACCTGATGGCTGACTGGGAAGAAGTCGTCGACACGGGTTTCGTTGAGGCTGACGAGTCGTTGGAGGCCGCCGAACTCGAGTTGGACGCGGCTATGGCCACACTGGACAGTGCAGTCAGTAATATCTCCATCCCGGAGTTCCATGCCGAGTACAGTCACCTTGACAGCCTGGCCTGCGCGCTGGGTTTCACGGAGAAGAAGTCCGTTGCAGACGGCAATGGACACCTCAAATACACCGTCTGTGGCGGTAAAGGCGGCAGCAAGGCCTGTTATGCCCGTATGGAAGCGATGCACGATGCCGCAGCAGGCATGCACCGGCGCTGCACCGTGGAGCATAGGCAGGGACACCGCAAGTGCCGTTTCTCGGTTGAGTGGTAGAAGTGTGTGATAATGACAGAGGGCCGCCCCATTCGGGGCGGCCCTCTCTGTTTTATTGGGCTGTATGCTCGACAGGGCGCACCCTGCTGTGGTCAACCCCGAAGGGGTCAGGCTCTTCGTCGAGGTCGGAGGTTGGAGGTTGGAGATCGGAGGTGACGGTGTCTTTCCGGTACTCCGAGCCGCGCTCGGGGCGGTTGCAGTCGGTCATGCTGGCCTGGATGGCCTCCACATCGGTACCGATGGAGGCTGCGTCGAATCGGTTGCGACAGAAGGGGAATACCGAGGCGAGTTCGCCGCTGTAGTAGAAGTCGAAGCCAATGGCACCGAAGGTGTACTCGCGGTCGCCGACCTTGATGTGGCTTCCGCCGGGCATGGGGTCGGGCTTGGGCACCGACTGGCTGAAGCCCACATTGAAGAGGGTGAAGAGCAGGTCGGGACGGTCGCTGATGTCGTAGCCGGCGCGACGCCACTGCAGCATGGTCTGGTGCAGGATGCAGCCGGTGTAGATGTAGCTGTAGAGGTGGCTTCCGTAGTCCACAAGGCGTTTGTAGCGCTCCTCGACCACGTTGGCCCCCTCGGGGTAGTCGAGCAGGTGCTCATAGGCGGGTCCCATGTAGTATTCCGACGAGGGGTCTTTGAGATGCTCCTCGACGGCCTCGGCGGTGAAGTCCTTGATGCCGTTGACGCCGTAGCTGAACTGGCTCTGCACGCTGAGCACCTTGACGGGGCCGAGATACTTCTTGTACATCTCGCGCTTGGAGTTGAAGAGTCGTATCTGCTCGCCGATGAGGCAGCCTACGATGAGGCGGGGCTCCACACCGGTGAGGCGGCCTGCCTCGCGGATGAGGGCGCTGTCGCGCGTGATGGCCTCCTTGAGGGCTTCCCATTCCGGGGTGGCCATCCAGGGGATGGCGTTTTGTCTGACCACTGCCCCCTGCTCACTGGTCACCGAGTCGGTGTAGATGCTGAGGGCGGCGACCATACGGTCTATCAGCATGGGGTCGTCGCTGACGGCGGCACCTTGCAGGATGAGGCGGGCGTTGACGGGGTAGCGGTGAGCCAGCGAGGCCAGACGGTCGAGCTGCGTGGCCCACATCTCGTCCAACTCCTCGGGTGTGAGGTTGCCCTCCTTCATCTGCTCTATCTCGCTGACCGACATCAGGTAGCGGTAGTTCTTGTCCACCGCGCCGCGGTTGTTGGTCACGCCCAGCTGATAGAGCCCCCAGGCACCTATGATGGCGGCACCTGCCAGTGCGAAGAGCACCAGCAGGATGTCGCATATCTTGCGCCACAGAGGACGCTGTTTGAATTCAATCCAGAGCTGTTTCATTACACCATGCTACTCCACCACTCGAAGGGTTCAAGCATCAGGTTCATGCCGATGAACACGATGGCACCGGCGATGTAGCCGACCAGTGCCAGCCAGCTGATTTTCTTAAGATACCAGATGAAGTCTATCTTCTCCATGCCCATGACGGCCACGCCCGCGGCCGAGCCGATGATGAGTAGCGAGCCACCCGTACCGGCGCAGTAGGCCAGGAACTCCCAGAAGGGATGGTTGGCGATGAAGCCTTCGGGACTCATGGGATACATGCCCTGCACGGCGGCCACCAGCGGCACATTGTCGACGATGGACGACAGGACGCCGATGATGAGGTCGATGAGGAAGAATCCCACGGTCTCGCCACCTACTTCGATGCCGCGCATCGAGTCGAGCCCTTGTGCCAGGCTCCCCAGGATACCGGCCACCTTGAGGCAGCTCACGGCCATCAGGATGCCGAGGAAGAAGAGGATGGTGGGCACGTCGACATGCTCCAAGGTGCTCACGGCGGTAGGCAGCTTGTGTCCCTCTTTGGAATGCTTGCGGCTCAGTATCTCGGTGGTCACCCACAGCACAGAGAGGCTGAGGAGCATGCCGAGGTAGGGCGGCAGGTGAGTGATGGTCTTGAAGACAGGCACGAAGATGAGTCCGCAGACGCCCATGATGAGCACGAGCTTGCGCATCCAGGGGGCCACTTCGATGCCGGCGTGTGTCTCTTCGGGACGTTGGATGTCGCCTTTGAGTTGGCTGCCCAGGATGACCAGCGGCACTATCATGCACACCAGGCTGGGAAGCAGGGTCTTGACGATGATGTTGACGGTGGTCACCTGTCCCTTGATCCAGAGCATGATGGTGGTGACGTCGCCGATGGGGCTCCAGGCACCGCCGGCGTTGGCGGCCAGGATGACCATGCCGGCGAAGAACCAGCGCTCCTTGCGGTCGGCGATAAGCTTGCGCAGCAGGGCCACCATGACGATGGCGGTGGTCATGTTGTCCAGCAAGGCCGAGAGGAAGAAGGTGAGGATGGAAAGCACCCACAGCAGCTTCTTCTTGTTGGTCGTGGTGATGTGGTCGGTGATGACCGTGAAGCCCTGATAGTCTTCGATGAGCGTCACGATGGTCATGGCGCCCAGCAGGAAGAAGACAATCTCGGCCGTCTCGCCGAGGTTCTCTACCAGATGGCTGCTGATTTCCGTGCCAGGGATGACGTGCGACAGTGCGAAGATGGTCCACACCAAGGTGCCGAGCATCAGGGCCGTGGCCGTCTTGTTGATTTTCAGCGGGTGTTCCAACGCGATACACGCGTACCCGAGGATGAATATTGTAATAAGTGTAACTACCATAGTATTGTAAGTTTATCGTTTCTGCTGTTTCTGCATCTGCTCGGCCTGCTTCTGCAGCTCTTCAAGGCGCTGCTGGAAGCTGCTCTTTTTCTTCTTCTTGCCCTTGTCGCCGGCATGCTTCTGGTCGTAGGCGGCCATGCGTGCGCGTACCTTCTTCTCGCTGGTGAAGCGACGGATGAGCATCATGGTGCACATGGTGAAGGTGAGCGAGATGAGGTAGTAGAGGTTCAACCCCGCGCTCTGGCTGTTGAAGATGAAGAGCATCATGAAGGGCATGAAATACATCATGAACTTCATGCCAGGCATGGATGCCTGACCGGCCTGCTGTTTCATCGTGTACCACGTGTAGAAGAACTGCATGCCGAACATCAGCAGGCAGAAGAGCGAGATGTGGTCGCCATAGAGCGGTATATTGAATCCAAAGTCGAGGATAGAATCGTAGTTGGAGAGGTCGGGACACCAGAGGAAGGGTTTCTGGCGCAGCTCGATGGCGATGGGGAAGAACATGAACATAGCCGTCAGGAAGGGCATCTGTATCAGCACAGGGAGGCAGCCCGCCATAGGACTGTAGCCCGCCTTTTTCTGCAGGGCCATCATGGCCTGCTGCTTCTGCATGGCCTGCTCCTGGGCGGGGAACTTCTTGTTCAGTGCGTCCATCTCAGGCTTCAGGATGCGCATGATGGCGCCGCCTTGGTAGCTCTTGAACACCAGCGGCAGCAGCACCAGGCGGATGAGCAGCGTGAAGACGATGATGATGATGCCGTAGTTCCAGTTGAATCGCTCCAGGAAGTTGAACACCGGCACGATAAGGTAGCGGCTGATGCTCTTCGAGATGATGGTCCAACCCAGCGGCAGCATACGGTCGTAGCCGCGATGCATCTTGCGCAGGTCGCGCAGCTTGGTGGGACCGTAGTAGAAGCTCATCTGCATCTTGCCAGTGTTGGCGTCATAGGGCAGTCCGATGATGGCACCCATGTCGGTCAGGTAGTTCTTGGCAGTGTCGCGCTTGTCGGTCATCACGGCCAGGTCGGCGTTCTCGAAGGGTACACCGCCCTCGGCATTCATGATGGCTGCGAAGTATTGGTCTTTGAAAGCCACCCAGTCGAGCGTGGTCTTCACTTGCTTCTGCTTGTCCTGACCCATGCCCACGTTGTTGGGGTTCTTCTCCTTGGGGCCCTTGTAGTAGATGCTGCTGTAGAAGCGCTCACGGTCGCTGTTGCGGTTGCTCTTGCCGCGGCTGCCGCTATTCACCTTCTCCTGGCGCAACATGCGGTTCTGCCACTGGAAGTCCATGTATGGAGTGTTGCGCACCACCTCTTTGAGGCCCACGAAGTTGATGTCGAAATCGACCTCGTAGTTGTTGCCGTGCAATGTGTAGAGGAACTCAAGATAGCCGTGGTTGACGCTGTCGTTGATTTCAGCACGGAAACTGACCACCGCTGAGTCGTCGCCCTTGCAGGATGCGGTGGAGTTTAACTCGCTCCAGGGTGTCCCGTCAAGGTAGGGGACGAAAACTAGGTCTTTTGTGTTGACCACACGGTTGTCCTCTGTCGAGAACACGAGGTTCATATTGTCCTCCGAGGGGGTGATGAGTACCAGCTCGTTACTGTCGTAGGTAAGGTAGTCGTTCAGTACCACACGATCGACGCGTGCGCCGACGTTGCAGAACTCAATGAGCATCAGGTCGGTAAAGAGTTCGTATTTTCGTTCCTCGCCCTGTGCGGCGGCGTTGAAAACACCCATGTCCTGCACCTTGCGCTCTGCACCCTGCACCATTGTTGTGTCTCCTGCCATCAGCAGGCTGTCCTGCCGTGCCTTGGCGGCAACAATACTGTCTTCGATACGTTGAGCCTCGAGGTTGGCCTGCATGGTGCTGTCGTACACCCGCTGCCGTTCGGCCATCTCTTCCTTCGAGGGGGCCACCCAGAACATATAGCCGACGAAAATTGCGAATATAAGTACCAGTCCTATTATCGATTTCTTATCCATCCTGTGGGTTGTGAGTTTGTTTTGTTGATTGATATACAATAAAATAATCGCGTTCCTGCCAAGGAGAACGAAATGCAAAGATACGACTTTTTATTTATACGTGCGTCTAAAAATGGCCCGTAATGTTACTTGCCGATGTATGTGATTGAGCCATTGTTGTTTATACTGCTGTTCTTTTATTGTTCTTTTACTGTTCTTTTGGAAAAGTAAAAGAACAGGTTTCGGATGGTTGTAAAACAACGGATTGCCGGGCGGAGGAATATGTGTTGATAACTTTGTGGAGCTGGGGCAATAAATAAATTGTATGTGCGTTATAAAGATGTAATGTTAAAATACAAGTTACTGCCGCTCATGCTGTTGTTCACGTGCCTCACGGCGCGGGGCTTTGATTTTGCCGATACCCTGCCGTCGGGTCAGGTGCTGTACTACAGCTATGTGGCCGGTGGCGTCGAGGTGGTGCATCCCAATGCCAACGTGTCGTCGGGGTGGGTGGGTTATGTGAAGCCCACGGGGGCGCTGGTGGTGCCGTCGTCGGTGACGTGCGGCGGGACGACCTATGCGGTGGTCGGAGTGGGCGACTATGCCTTCCGTGCCTGCTCGGGTCTGACCGAGGTGACGCTGGCCGACGGTATCGCAGCGGTGGGTAACAGTGCCTTCTATGGCTGCTCGTCGGTGACGACGCTGACCCTGCCGGCGTCGCTCTCGACGGTGGGTGACGGTGCTTTCTCGTTGATGGCGGCGTTGGCCGACGTGTGGCTTTCGGCCGCGGTGCCTCCGACGACCTCGGCCACGGCTTTCTATTCGGTCGACCTGTCGGCCTGCACGCTGCATGTGCCCTTGGGCACAGCGGCGGTCTATGCGTCGGCTGTACCGTGGAGCGCCTTCGGCTCGGTGGTCGAGGGAACCCATTCGGTGAATATCACCGTGGCGGTGAACAACGCCGCCCGCGGCAGCGCCACAGGCTCGGGTTCCTACGCGCCCGGCACGGTGGTGACGCTGATGGCCTTGCCGGCAGATGGCTACAGCTTCATCTGTTGGAACGACGGCGACACCCTCAATCCGCGGCTGGTCAATGCTGTAGTTGACAGGGTGTATACGGCCATGTTCTTTTCTGTGGGCGGCACGGTGACGGTTTGCGACACGGTGCACGACACTCTGATGCCGACCTATTATTCCATTGACATACAGACAGACAATGCCCAGCTTGGCCTCGGGGTGGGCAGCGCGGTGTTGCCGGCCGGGGTGGAAGTCGAGGTGTGCGGCCTGCCGCTCGAGGGCGGGCGCTTCGTGATGTGGGACGACGGGGTGGAGGACAATCCGCGCCGCCTGACGGTGACGGGTGCGTTGACGCTCAGGGCGCTGTTCGAACGGACGTCGCTGGCGACGGCGGTGGCGCCCGGATGGACGCTGGCGGTCGACGGCCGCCGTCTGACGGTGCACTGCGGGGCGGGTGAGAGGCTGCGCCTCTACGACGGACAGGGGCGCTGCCACCTGTCGCAACAGACGACTGGCGAGGCCACGACGCTGCTGCTGCCCTCGGCGGGCGTGTGGCTGGTGCAGGTGGGCGACGGGGTCGCCAGAAAGATTGTGATTGAATGAAATCAAGTGATATAAAGATATGAAACTGCAATTTATGGGCGCTACCCGCGAAGTGACGGGAAGCAAACATCTGATAACGACTAAAAGCGGGCTGAAGATACTGCTCGACTGCGGCATGTATCAGGGCAAGGGTCTTGAGACCGACGCGATGAACCGCGACCTGGGCTTTGTGCCGAGCGAGATTGACTACCTCATCCTCAGCCACGCACACATCGACCACAGCGGCCTGATTCCCTACATCTACAAGCTGGGCTTCCGCGGCACCGTGCTCTGCACCCCCGCCACACGCGACCTCTGCGCCATCATGCTGGCCGACGCAGGACGCATCCAGGAGCAGGATACGCAGACATTCAACAAGAAACGCAAGGCGCAGGGACTGGACCCCGTGGAACCTATCTACGACGAGCAGGATGCACAGGCCTGCATGAGCTGCTTTATCAGCGTGCCGTATCATAAGAAGTTCAATATCGAGGGGGAGGTGACGGTGGAGTTTTACGACGCGGGCCATATCCTCGGCTCGGCGCTAGTCTACCTCGACATCCGTGAAGGCCGCCGCCATATCAAGCTGGGATTCACGGGCGACATCGGCCGCTACGACAAGCAGATTCTGAAGGACCCGGAGCCGTTCCCGCAGGTGGACTACCTCATCATGGAGAGCACCTACGGCGACCGCCTGCACGAGAGTCTGCAGGACGCCGAGACAGAGCTGCTGAAGGCGGTGCTCGACACCTGCACCAAGAAGAAAGGCAAGCTCATCATCCCCAGTTTTGCCATCGGGCGTGCACAGGAGATTATCTACGCCCTCGACCGGCTGGAGCATGTGAAGTTGCTTCCCGATATCGATGTTTTCGTCGACAGCCCGCTGAGCATCAGTGCCACCAACATTATGCGTCTGCACACCGAGTGCTTCAACCAGGACATTGCCGAGTACTGCCAGACCGACCCCGACCCGTTCGGCTTCGACCGCCTGCACTATATCCAGTCGGTGATGGAGAGCAAGCAACTCAACATACGCCACAAACCCTGTGTCATTATCGCCGCCAGCGGCATGATGGAAGCCGGCCGCGTGAAGCATCACCTGGCTAACCATATCGACAACCCGTCGACCACCATCCTCTGTGTAGGCTACTGCGAGCCGTCGACGCTGGGCGCCAAGATTATGCGTGGCGACGAGGAGGTCTCCATTTTCGGTCAGACCCACAAGGTGAGGGCCGAGTTGCGCCGCATCGACTCGCTGTCGGGTCATGGCGACTACTCGGAGATGATACAATACATCGGTTGCCAGGAGAAGAAGAAACTGAAGCATATCTTCCTCGTACATGGTGAGGAGGAGACGCAGCGGCATTTTGCCGAGACATTGAACAAGGTGGGCTGGAAGCATGTGAGCATACCGGCCTTCCGTGAGGAGGTGGAGCTGTGAGGAGTTAAGAGTTAAAAATTAAGAGTTAAGAGTTAAGGATTGATGAAAGTCTTGATGGTTTTATTGACGTTGCTTTTGGCCACCTGCACGTCGGTGGAGACGCCACGTGCCGCTTCTGCCACCAAAGAGGTGGAGATACCCGCCTACGATGCCTCGGAGGATATCGTGCGTCATCTTGGCTACACGGCTTCCTACAACCACACGACGCTCTGCCCCGACTGGGTGGCCTGGGAACTGACCGCCGACGAGGTGGGCGGCACCTATGAGCAGGGCCGTCAGTTCAGCCGCGACCCCGATGTCGCCTTTCCCAAGGCCAGCCGCGAGGACTACTCGAACAGCGGATGGGACAAAGGGCACATGGCGCCCCATGCCGACATGAAGTGGAGCCGTCAGGCAATGACGGAGAGCGACTACTTCACCAATATCTGCCCGCAGAACAAGGAGATGAACGCCGGCGCCTGGCGCAAGATAGAAGAGATGACCCGTCGCGTGGCCAAGCAGTGCGGTGCGGTCTATGTGGTCTGTGGACCGGTGTATGATTCGGAGGCTCCCCGTCATATCGGGCCCGCCTGCGTGCATGTGCCCGACCGCTTCTTCAAGGCGCTGGCGGTGAGCACGTCGGATGGCTACCGCACGGTGGCGTTCCTGGTGGACAATGACTATCAGGTGGGGTCGCCGCGCTCGTATGCCGTCACGGTCGACAGCGTGGAGAGCGTCATCGGGCGCAACCTCTTCCCGTCGTTGCCCGAAGAGGCAGAGTCGGCCTACAACTGGAATGATTGGAAATACTGAATAAATACTGTTAGATTATGAAGATAAAACATTTTGTGATTCCGATGGCGGCTGTCCTGCTGCTTGTCGGTTGCAAACAGAAGGAGGCCGAGACTCCCGGTATGGTGACGATGGATGAGCCGGAGGTGGTTGTCGCCGAGGAAGAGCAATCCGTCGAGCAGATGGAACGCGTTCCCGTGTTGCAGAAAGCCAGGCCTGCGCAGCATAAGACCGTCAAGGCAACCCCGGCTCCCCAGAAACAGGAGCCTGCCCTCAAAGGCACTATCTATGTCGAAACCGATGGCGCCCAAGGACGTGTGTGGGGCCATGTCAATATGAATGGCGACAAAGGCACCGGCACCATCCACGACTGGGATGAGAATACCTGGGCCGTCACCGTCACCCGTCATGGCGACGAGCTCTTCGCCGTTGACCAGAACTCCCGTCTGTATGTCTTTAAACTGAAACAAAATAAAACACAACAATAATGAAAACAACAGCAGAACTCCAGCAGATTGCGACGCAGGTGCGCCGCGACATTCTCCGTATGACCACTAACGCCAAGAGCGGCCACCCGGGCGGCTCGCTCGGCACCGCCGACTGGTTCGTGGCCATGAACTTCAACCTCATGGACTTCGACCCCAAGAACTTCACCATGGACGGCAAGGGCGAGGACATGCTCTTCGTCAGCCAGGGCCACATCACACCGGTCATCTATAGCACCATGGCGCGCCGCGGCTACTTCCCCGTCAGCGAGCTCAACACCTTCCGCAAGTTCGGCACCCGCCTGCAGGGCCACCCCAGCACCGAGCACGGTCTGCCGGGCATCCGCATGGCCAGCGGCTCCCTCGGCCAGGGATTGAGCGTCGGCGTAGGTGCCGCCCTGGGCAAGAAGATGACGGGCGACAAGCACCTCGTCTACACCATGCATGGCGACGGCGAGCTCGAGGAAGGCCAGATATGGGAGGCCGCCATGTTCGCAGGTGCCAAGCATGTGGACAACCTCATCGCCACCGTCGACTATAACAACCAGCAGATTGACGCCACCGTGGACGAGGTGATGACCCTCGGCGACCTCAAGGCCAAGTTCGAGAGCTTCCTCTGGAAGGTGGTGGTCATCGACAACGGCAACGATATGCAGCAGGTGCTCGACGGTATGGCCAAGGCCAAAGCCATGAGCGGCCAGGGCAGCCCCGTGTGCGTGCTGCTGAAGACCAAGATGGGCTATGGCGTCGACTTCATGCAGGACACCAACAAGTACCACGGCAGTGTCCTCTCTGCCGACGATTTGCCCAAGGCCCTCGCCCAGCTCCCCGAGACCCTCGGCGACTTCTAATCCTCCTGCTCGCTACGCTCGCGAAATCTTGTAAATCTCATAGATTATTGCGCTTCGCGGATTGAAACATAACGCCGTAGGCGGAAATAAATTTATAAGATTTATAGATTTCTGCCCGCAGGGCAAGGAGCCTAAAGATATACTGAGATATGCGTAGAGTAATAACATTTGCCGTGCTGTTGCTGCTCGGCGTCGCCGTGCAGGCGCAGCAGGCGGAGAAGACACGTATGCTGCTCATCATGGATTGCTCCAACTCGATGTGGGACCACTGGCAGTCGGGCTCCAAGATCAAGGTGACACAGCAGGTGTTGCTGTCGTTCCTCGACAGCATCTCGCGCCAGCATGATGTCGACGTGGCCCTCCGTGTCTTCGGCCACCTCAACCGCCACCAGTTCGGCACACGCCTCGAAGTACCCTTCGGAGCGGACAATATCTACCAGTTACAAAGTAAGATAAAGACCTTGGTGCCACAAGGCGGCTGTACGGCTGCGGCGGCGCTGACCGACGCCCTCAACGATTTCCCGACGGTCGGCACTACCCGTAATATCATCCTGATTATCACCGATGGTATGGATGACTGCGATGCCGAGATATGCGACGTGGCGCGTCAGGTGCAGCTCAGCGGCGTGGTGGTGCAGACCTTCGTGCTCTGCATCGGCGGCAACCTGTCGGCCCACGCCTCGTGCGCCGGCAGCGTCTTCCCCGTGGTCAACGAGGAG
>JAEEGG010007982.1_pt1 | contig 24187 bp, 20 predicted proteins | sample 9134161 | NCBI WGS metagenome assembly JAEEGG01 (sample SAMN16246543, study PRJNA631951) | gut metagenome | biome: gut microbiome; feature: rumen; material: CR-attached | host: Bos | place: Iran: Karaj | collected 2018-10
TGCGACACGAACAGCCACATCACGATGAACAACATGATGCCGATGAAAACATTCAGCGAACGGGACTCCTTCATCAGCCTGTAGATGTAGTAGAGCATCAAGGCCACAAGGACAATATCGATAATATCTTTTATTCCAAATGCGAACATGGGGAAGTTTTAAGTTGTTGAGTTTATGAGATTTTAAGTTGTGGTAAATACTGACCCCACCCCAGCCCCTCCCCTACGATGGGAGGGGAGTCGTGTAGCAGAAGTCAGTCTGACGGCCTCGACGGCCTCTCTGACGTCGTGCACACGGAGGATGGAGGCACCTTTCTGCAGGGCAACCGTATTCAGCACCGTGGTGCCGTTGAGCGATTCGTCGGGCGTCACCTGCAGTGTTTGCCACACCATACGCTTCCTCGACATGCCCACCAGCAGCGGCAACTCCATCACGAGCAGTTTCTCCAACTCGCTGAGCAGCTGGAAATTCTGCTCCAAGGTCTTGCCAAAGCCGAATCCCGGGTCGAGAATGATGTCTTTCTGACCGAAGTCGCGCACCCGCTGAACGGTCTGGGCAAAGTCGATAAGCACATCGTGGACGGTGGCCTTGCGCGACATATAAATATAAGGTATGCGCAGACATGCAACCGTCTGGAACATCTCTTCGCCGCCTTCCACGTCGTTGATGATGTCTGCACCGAACTCCTCAACACACATCCGGGCCACCTGTGGGCGGAACGTGTCGATGCTCAGCACGGCATCGGGTAATTCCTTGCGGATTACACGGAGCCCATTGCGTAGTCTTTCCATCTCTTCTTGCTCCGATACGAGTTCGCCGCCGGGACGCGTTGAGCATGCTCCGACGTCGATCATCGAAGCGCCCTCGAGAAGAATCTGATGGCACCGGGCAACGATTTCCACATCGGTCTGTTTCCGACTGGCGGCATAGAAGGAGTCGGGAGTCAGGTTGACGATGCCCATCACCTGCGGTTCCGACAGATCCAACAGCCTTCCGTTGCAATTCAGTGTATAATCCATATCGCTTGCAAAGATACGAAATAATTCATAGTTCATAGTTCATTGTTCATAGTTTTTTTGTAATTTTGCAGCAAAAATAACGAAGATTATGGACATTAGAGAACTTTATAAACTGTATCAGCAGCATCCGGTTGTCACTACCGACAGCCGCGATTGCCCCGAGGGCAGCATCTTCATTGCCCTGAAAGGAGCCGCTTTCAACGGCAACCACTTTGCCATTTCAGCATTGGAGAAGGGTTGCGCGTATGCTATCGTAGACGAGGAGAGTGAAGAGTTAAGAGCGAAGAGTGAAGAATATAATGGTAGGATTATCAAAGTCGACGACTGCCTGCAGACGTTTAAGGACCTGGCCCGCGAGCATCGCCGGCAGTTCCAGATTCCCGTCATCGGCATCACTGGCACCAACGGCAAGACGACCACCAAGGAACTTATCTCGAAAGTGCTGTCAGAGAAATACAATGTGCTCTACACCCAGGGCAACTTCAACAACGACGTGGGCGTTCCGAAGACGCTGCTGCGCCTGCAGCCCGAGCACGAGATTGCCGTCATAGAGATGGGCGCCTCCCATCCCGGCGACATCAAGACACTGGTGGAAACCGTGGAACCCACCTGCGGACTCATCACCAACGTGGGCCGCGCCCACCTGCAGGGATTCGGTTCATTTGAGGGCGTGAAGCGCACCAAGGGCGAACTCTACGACTACCTTAAAAGTGAAGAGTTAAGAGTGAAGAGTGAAGAATGTTCTGATGGCACTGTGTTTATCAATGCTGATAATGAGCATCTGATGGAGATGGCTCGTGAACGAGGGCTGAAACATATCGTGAAATACGGACAGGAGGCAGAGAATGTAGCCGTCAGAGGAAGGGTGACGAGATGTGATCCATTTCTGAATTTCGAATGGAAGAAAGAAGATTCTTCACTCTTCACTCTTCACTCTTCACTTATCGGTGCCTACAACCTCGACAACATGCTGGCAGCCATAGCCGTGGGATTGCATTTCAATGTAGAGCCGCAAGCCATCAGCCATGCCTTGGAGAGCTACATCCCCAGCAACAACCGCTCGCAGCTGACCGTCACCCCGCACAACAAACTGGTGGTGGATGCCTATAATGCCAACCCCACGTCGATGATGGCCGCGCTGCAGAACTTCAGTCTGATGGACGTTCCCGCTAAAATGGTGATTATCGGCGACATGGGAGAACTGGGCGAAGTGAGCCACGAAGAGCATCAAAAAGTAGTAGAATATTTAAAAAACGCCCATTTCATCGACACTTGGCTGGTGGGAAAGGAATTCGGAGCCACCGATTGCGACTTCCGCAAGTTCCAGGATGTAGAGGAAGTGAAGCAGGCCATCCAGCAGGAACAGCCCCACGACAGATACATTCTCGTGAAAGGCAGCAACTCCATGAAACTGTTTGAACTGCCAGCGCTGTTGTAAGCTTTTACAGTTCCACTTCGCATACCTTTGCAATCGTAAACTATAAACATAAGATTATGAAGAACATCCATTTCATCCTTGCAGCGCTTCTCCTATTAGGAATAACTGGCTGCAGCTCAACCGGCAAGAACAAAGAGGCTAACGACTCAACCCAAGTGGCAGCCATTGCCGAAGACACTGCTGCCGCAGAAGTTGCCGCCCCGGCAGAACTCTCTGAGGCCGCACAGCAGGAAATCAAGGCCAAGAAAGCCTTTCTGGAAACATTCTACGACGGGCTCGATGAATCTGGTTTCGATGATGCCTACATCCGAAAGTTCATCACACCCAACGCCAAGAAGATTCTGAACGAGAACTACGACTACGATTGCGACGACAACGACTGTCTGGCCGTATGGCTGTTTGCCTACGAAGCAGGAGGCGACACTGGAAAATGCTTGTCGCGCACCATCAAGGAACAAGACGAAAACCATTTCCTCGTAACCCTCAAGTACGAAGAAGAGGAATACAACGTGCTCCTGACCGTCATTAAAGACGGCGACACCTACAAGATTGACGACATCGAGAAAAAGTAACCCATGAACGATATCTATTGCCCCGAGTGCGGCAGTCCCCGAGTCATTGTATATCGCGATGGCAGTTGCGAGTGCGAAGACTGTCGCTTCCAGTTTCATGTAAACTACCGCGGATAATTACAAATAGAAAAAGGAATCCAGTTTTTACTGAATTCCTTTAATTTTTGGTCGGGATGAGGCGACTCGAACGCCCGACCCCTACGTCCCGAACGTAGTGCGCTACCAACTGCGCTACATCCCGATCGTTTTTGTGCAATAGCACCCGATTTCGGAAAATCGAGTGCAAAGGTAATGAGATTTAGAGAGAAATCAAAATAAAAGGGCGAAAATTTTGTTTTTTTTGTGTATCTCAGTACTGAAGATAAGGCTCAAGACGCTGAATATCGTGCGCGGAAAACTCTTCGAGCAGGCGCAGTTGCTGAATGCTCTGCAACGGGCCGTGCAACCGCCGGTAGTCGGTGATGGCCCTGGCCTGATAGAAATTCAGATAGGGATGGGCCTTCAGCTGGTTGAGCGATAACTTGTTGATGTTCAGTTTGCTGACTTCCGTTTCTCCGAGCTGGAAATAGCTTAGGGCTGATTCGGGAAAGCCGTTGATTTCGCGCAACTGCCCGACGCTGACAAAGCCGCCAAGTTGCTGACGGTAGCGTACAATGCGACGGGCAAAGCCGGAACCTATGCCGGGAACGTGCTTCAGTGCGGTGGTGTCGGCAGTGTTCAGCTGAACGGTCTCGCCGGGAACCAGCTTAACGGGATAGGCAATGGTGTCGCGCGGACTGACATCGGCATGCGTGGTGGTGTAGTAGGAACGGGCATCCTGGTAATAGTCGCTGATATGGATATATGGCTTGAGCTCTTCGAACTGTTTACGTGTGAGTCCGTAGGTTCTGGCAAAATCCTCCGGACGGCGATAGGTTCCTCCGGCTGCACGATAACGATAGATGTTGCGAACCATGAACGGACTGAGTCCCAGTCGGAGCAGCTGGGTACTGTCGGCTGTGTTCGGGTCGAAGGCGAAACGCTCCACCCTGCGTTCCTCCACCTTATAATATTGTTGCGGTCGGTTAGGATAGCGCCTATATGAACGATGAAAGGATGTGTCGCTGACAGGAGCCATGGCCAGGGAATCTTCCGCCGTGAGCTGCGTGGAAGTCTGTCGGCTGCCAACCAGCCAGACGACCCCGACAACAATAGCAATCAGCGCCAGCAGGAAGAAAATGCTGATGCGGTCGGACTTATGCAAATAGAATAAATCGCTTAATTTCATTAACGAATTAAGAGTTTTGAATTAAGAGTTTAGAATTGTCGGCTTCGCCGATTATCAATTATATAATTATGAATGGTCATGGTTGGAATAACTTCCTAACTCCTACTTCCTCATATCACTCCGAACTGATGGAGGAAGATGCAAAGCATACCTATGGGGCAGACATACTTGGCGGCAAAGACAAAGAGGGGGAAGAAACGGGGCGAAAGGGTGCCCCAGTTGGTCATCTGGTTGCGCACGGTCTGATGGGGCATCACCCAGCCCACATAGACAGACGTGAGGAAACCGCCGAGCGTGAGCAGGACGTTGGCCGAGAGGAAATCGAAGAAGCCGAACAGCGAATAGCCGAACAACTTCAACTGCGGAACGGGACCCAGCGAGAGGGAACAGAGGGCGCCGGTAATCATGGCCAGCAGGGTGACGATACGGGCACCAGTCTTGCGGCCAAGGCGGAACTCCTCGCTGACGAAGGCAGTGGGCGTCTCATGCATGGAGATGATGCTGGTGAGGGCAGCAAGCACCAGGAGCACATAGAAGATGATGCTGATGACATAGCCGAGGAAGGGCATGAACATGAAGGCCTGCTGGAAAACATTGGGCAGCGTGATGAAGATGAGCGAGGGACCGCTGTCGGGCTGAACGCCCACGGAGAATGCCGCGGGAAAGATAATCAGTCCGGAAAGCAGGGCCACCAGGGTATCGATGACCGCTATCTGGATGCCGGAACGGGCAAGGTTGACGTTGCGCCCAAAATAGCTGGCATAGGTGGCCAGGCAGGCCATGCCCGTTGACAGCGTGAAGAAGGTCTGCCCCAGCGCATCGAAAAGGGTGGCAGAGGTGACCTTTGAGAAATCGGGATAGAACAGGAACTCAACGCCCTTCCAACTGCCGGGGAGCATGAGCGAGCAAACCACGAGCACGAGCAACAGGACGAATAGCACAGGCATCATGAACTTAGAGGCTTTCTCGATGCCGCTCTGCACGCCACGGACGATGACATAGTGGGTGATGAGCAGGAAGACGACCGTCCACATGACGGGCTTGACGGGGTTGTTGGTGAACGAGTCGAAATAGAGCTGGATGTATTGCGGGTCGCCCATCAGATGTCCGGCCACGGAGGCAAAGACATACTGAAGTGTCCAACCGGCCACCACTGAATAGAAACCCATGATGATGAACCCGGTGAACACGCCCATATAACCCACAAATTTCCAGGGCCAGCCGCCATAGGCCTGGGTGGCATTGCGCTGCGCATTACGCCCCACGACGAACTCACAGAGCATGGCAGGAAGCCCGAGCAGGAAGAGGAACACCAAATAGATGATGAGGAAGGCAGCACCGCCGTTCTGCCCCGTCTCGTAGGGGAAGCGCCAGATGTTGCCCAGTCCGACGGCCGAGCCGGCCGTGGCAAGCACAATGCCAATCTTTGATGCAAACAATCCTCTGCCTTCCATATTATATATAACTCCTAACTCAAATTAATCCGAACTTGTAGAGGAAGATGCTGATAATCAACAGCGGACAGATGTATTTCACCAACAGCACGAACAGATGAACAAAGCGCTGGTTGACCGTACCCCAGTTGGTGATTTCGTCGTGCACCACCTTATGGTCGACATACCAGCCGATGAAGATACAGGTAAGGAAGGCGCCCAGCGGCAGACAGCAGTTGGCCGTGAACCAGTCGAGGGCGTCGAACAGCGGCATTCCGAAGGGGGCACACCAGTCCCACATGCCCAGCGAAAGCGAGCAGATGCCGCCCGTGATGATGGCATAGAGCGTGACCATACGGGCTGCCTGGCGACGACCGATGCGCAACTCTTCGCTGAGAAACGAGGTGCTGACTTCGTGAATGGAGATATTGGAGGTGAGTGCCGCTATGGTGAGCAGCAGATAGAACATGATGCTCACGATATATTCCATGACAGGCATGGAACCAAATGCCTGCTCGAAGACATTGGGCAAGGTGATAAAGATGAGCGAGGGACCGCTGTCGGGCTGAACGCCTACCGAGAGGGCTGCAGGAAAGATGATAAGTCCGGCGAGGATGGCTACCAGCGAATCGATGGTGGCTATCTGTACGGCGGAGGACAGCAGACGGGTCTCACGCTTGAAATAGCTGGCATAGGTGCAAAGGCAGCCCATGGCAATGCTGAGCGAGAAGAACGACTGACCGAGTGCCTCGAGAAACGTACGGCTGGTGACCTTCGAGAAGTCGGGCTTGAGCAGAAATTCCACACCCTTCCAGGCATTGGGCAGCGACAGCGAACAGCCCATGAGGATGAGGAGCAGCAAGAACAGTACGGGCATCATAATCTTGGATGCCTTCTCGATGCCGTCCTGCACACCGTGGACTATCACGAAATGGGTGATGCCAATGAGCAGCGCAGCCCACATGATGGGTTTGACGGGATGGGTGGAAAAATCCGTGAAATAGTCTTTGAATATTTCGGGAGTTCCATGGATGTTACCCATTGCTGAAGAGAAGACGTACTGCAGCGTCCAGCCGCTCACCACGCTATAGTAGCCCAAGATGAGCGCCGAAGTGAGCACACCGAGATAACCCACGAGTTTCCAGGCCGTTCCGTTGCCCATGATGGAATAGGCGCGGGCGGTGTTTGACTGGGCATGGCGCCCAATCATCATCTCACAGAGCATGACGGGAATACCCATCAGCAGCACGCAAAAAATATATATAAGGATGAAGGCGGCTCCGCCGTTCTGACCTGTCACGTAGGGGAAGCGCCACACATTGCCCAGTCCGACTGCTCCGCCGGCCGTGGCCAGAATGACGCCCACCGTTGTTCCGAAGTTCCCTCTTTCAGTACGCATACTTTTAAAAATATAAATGATAACCTGGACCCACCCCCCTGCCCCTCCCTAAATGGAGGGGAGTAAATTGTAATAAAGCCTCCCCTCGGGGATTATTGGAGGTGCTTTAGAGCCTATAATTCAAATTTCTGACCCCACCCCTAGCCCCTCCCCTACGATGGGAGGGGAGTTCCCAAAGCAACTCCATCGCTATCAACTCCCCTCCATTTAGGGAGGGGCAGGGGGTGGGTCTCTTTTTACTTTTCCAGTTCCAGATGACGGAATTCCGGGGGTATGGTGCCACGCCATACCACGAACGGCATCTGGCGCAGATGAGCATTATAGAAACGACGGTCGCCAGTGACCTCATCACCGATGAAATCGGGCTTTTCGAACGGTTCTTGCTCATTTTCAAGTTCCACCTCGGCCATCACCAGTCCGGCATTGTCGCCATAGAACTCATCTACCTCGAATGTATGGCGGCCGTCGGGACTGGGCACCAAGTAGCGGGTCTTGTCGATAACCCCAGGCTCGCACATTTCCATCAGATGGTCTGCCTCGTCGAGCGTAATCTCCTTCTCGAACTCATAGCGCGAGAGTCCGCCGTTGAGAGAAGGCCCTTTGATGGTGAGATAACCATGGGCATCGCGGACGCGAACCCTGACGGTGCGCCCGTTCCTGCTCATGATATAACCTTGCCTGATACGGCTTTTCGAAGTAGCCTGCTCGCGATATCTCTCGCCACGTACCAGAAATTTCCGCTCGATTTCCAGTCCACTCATGGCATCAGGAAATCATGATGGTTGCCCAGATGGCATAGATGATGGCAAGCACGATGAGAGCGCCGAAAATCCACTTCACGACACTCTTGCCCTTCTGCTCTTCCTGTGCGGCATGGCGCGCACGCTGCAATTTTCTTTTCTGACTCATAATCAAATTAATTTTTAATGAAGAGTTAAGATTATAGAATTCAGAATTCTTCTTCTCTCCTCTTATTATTATACTTATTATAAATGTTTAACTCCTAATTGAAAATCATTAATTGTTTAATTGCCGAAGGCAACAAATCTTAATTCTTCAATTCTCCTCGGCAACGGGGAACTCCATGAGATAAGCCTTGATGAAATCGTCGATTTTACCGTCCATCACGCCATCCACGTCAGATGTCTGATAGTTGGTGCGGTGGTCTTTCACCCGACGGTCGTCGAACACATACGAACGAATCTGCGAGCCCCACTCGATTTTCTTCTTGCCAGCCTCAATCTTGGCCTGAGCCTCGAGGCGCTTCTTCATGGCGCGGTCGTAGAGCTGCGATTTCAGCAGCAGCAGGGCTTTCTCCTTGTTCTTAGGCTGGTCGCGCGTCTCGGTGTTCTCGATGAGGATTTCCTCTTCCTCGCCTGTGTCAGGGTCGGTGTACCAATAGCGCAGACGAACGCCCGACTCCACCTTGTTCACATTCTGGCCGCCGGCTCCACTACTGCGGAACGTGTCCCATGAAAGCTTGGCGGGATCGACATACACCTCGATAGTGTCGTCGACAAGCGGACTCACAAATACCGAGGCAAACGACGTCATGCGCTTGCCCTGGGCATTAAACGGCGACACGCGCACCAGACGGTGCACACCGTTCTCACTCTTCAGGAAGCCGTAGGCATATTCGCCGTGCTCGATTTCCATCGTCACGCTCTTGATGCCGGCCTCGTCGCCGTCCTGCAGGTCGGCAATGGTCACCTTAAAGCCGTGGGCCTCGCTCCAGCGCATATACATACGCATCAGCATTCCTGCCCAGTCCTGGGCCTCGGTGCCGCCGGCGCCCGAATTGATTTTCAGCACGGCGTCCATGGGGTCTTCCTTCTGGCGCAGCATATTCTTCAGTTCCAGGTCCTCGATGGCCTTGATGGCCTTGGCGTAGTCGTCGTCTACCTCATCTTCGGTCACCATATCCTCGTGATAGAAATCGAAGGCCAGCTGCAGCTCGTCGGCAAGTGTGCGCACCTGCTGATAGCCATCAATCCAGCGCTTGATGTCCTTCACCTTCTTCATCTGCACCTGGGCGCGCTTGGGGTCTTCCCAGAAATCGGGAGCCTGCGTGCGAAGGTCTTCTTCTTCAAATTCTATTTTCTTGCGGTCGATGTCGAGATAGCGATGCAGGTCATCTGCACGCTGCATCACGTCTTTCAATTGATCTTGCGTTATCATATCACTAAACAGATTCTTCGTACATGGACTCGATCTCGGCGGCGTAGTTCTTGTTCAGCACGCGGCGCTTAATCTTCAGCGTATTGGTCAGTTCGCCCGACTCCATCGTGAACGGCTTTGGCAGCAGCACGAATTTCTTCACCTTCTCGTAGTTGGCCAGCTGCTGCTGAAGCGTGTCGATGCGCTCTTCCATCATCTTTATGATGCGCTTGTTGTGGCAAAGGTCTTCAGCACTGCTAAACTCGATGTCGTTGTCCTTAGCATATTCCTCGAGGGCGGCAAAGTTGGGCACAATCAGCGCGCTCACGAACTTGCGCTGGTCGGCGATAATGGCCAGCTGCTCGATAAACAGGTCGACCAGCAGCTTCGACTCAATCATCTGCGGAGCGATATACTTGCCGTTGGAAGTCTTGAAGAGTTCCTTGATGCGCTCCTTCAGGAACAGTTCGCCGTTGCTCATATAGCCGGCGTCGCCCGTGCGGAAATAGCCGTCTTCGGTAAAGCTCTCCTTGTTGAGGGCCTCGCGCTTGTAGTATCCGCGGGTAATCGTCGGACCCTTGAGCAGGATTTCGTCGTTGTCGCCAATCTTGATGTCGAGCCCCGTAATGGGACGTCCCACCGAACCGATGGTGAACGGCTTGTCTTTGTGGACATTGCTCACCGTGGCCAGACTCTCGGTCAGTCCATAGCCCACCATCATGAAGATGCCGACGCTGAGGATGAACTCCTGCACTTCGGGCGACACATAGGAACCTGCCGTGGGGAAGAAATTGGGATGCTCGAGTCCTAACTGCTTGCGAACCAGCGAGAAGACGGTCTTGTCGATCATCTTGTACTCCATCTGCAAGGCCAGTGGCGGACGCTTGCCGCGGCTCAGGTATTCCACATTGTGCTTATGGCCTACGGCCAGGGCATGGTTGAACATCTTGCGCTTCACAGGACCGGCATTCGCAATCTTTTCCTTCACGCCGATATATACTTTCTCCCAGAAACGGGGCACGCTGCTCATACACGTGGGATGTGTCTCGATGAGCGACTGCTGCACCTCCTTGGGATAGGTGTTCACGATAATCTTTGCGCCCTCGGTGAGACAGAGGAAGCACCATCCGCGCTCGAAGATATGTGTCAGCGGAAGGAAGCACATGATGCGGTCGTCCTCGCCGACAGGCAGGTTCTCGTCGTTGGCAATCATGGCGGCATTGAACTGGCCATGGGTCAGGATGACGCCCTTGGAGTCGCCCGTGGTGCCGCTGGTATAGAGAATGTTTGCAATATCGTCGTCGCTGGCCTGGGAATAGAGCGTCTCTACCTCGCTCTGGCGCGGACTGCCCTCGCCCAGCTTCAGGAATTCATCGAAATAGATGCTGCTCGAATCGTGGGGAACCTTGCGTACAGAACGGTCGTAGATGATGACCTTCTCGAGCGTCGGACAGAGCGGCAGCACCCTGTAGGCCTTCTCGTACTGCTCTTGCTCGCCTACGAAAAGGAACCTGATCTGGGCATCGCCAATCATGTACTGAATCTGCTGCTCGGAACTGGTGGCATAGAACGGCACCGTGACTGCACGAATGCCAAAAGCGCCGAAGTCGGTGAAGAGATACTGCACCGTGTTCTGCGAGAAGACGCCCACGTTCTCCTGCACCTTAATGCCCAGGTTGAGCATGGCATTACTGACCTCGCGAACCTGCTTCGAGAACTCATTCCATGAGCATTCCTTCCATTTCAGACTTCCAAAGTCGCGATAGATGAGAGCAGTACGGTCGCCGTACTTCTCAGCCTGCTTATGAATAAGCACCGAAAAATGACATCTTGTCTGCATATACGCAAATGTTGTTTAATAAAACGCAAAAGTACAAATAAATTTCAAAAAAACAAAAAAAACAGCCAAAAAATCCATTTTCCAGCCCTTTATGGCCTCTCGGCAACAATCAACGGCTGCCGAAAAAGTTAAAAAATCATATTATTCAGGGGGAGTTTTCGGCGAAAAAGGGATATTTCGGCAGATTCTGATTATTTTTGCATGACACTTTATCTTCAACTGATTATGAGACAAGAAGAACTGACCAACCGGGCCGTGGAACTGCTGAAGCACCTCATCGCCACGCCATCGGTGAGCCGCAACGAGGCACAGGCTGCCAACGTGATGGAGCAGGCCATCCGAGAACTGGGATTCGAACCCAGAAGGGAGGCCAACAACGTATGGACCATCGACCCGCACTTCGACGAGCGCCGCCCCACCCTGCTGCTGAATGCCCATATCGACACGGTGAAACCCGTAGCCACATGGACACGCAACCCGTACTACCCCCAGCAGGAGGACGACACACTCTACGGACTTGGCAGCAACGACTGTGGCGGCGGACTGGTGTCGCTGCTGCAGGTATATGCCTGGCTGACAGCGCGTGAACAGTCGTACAACCTGGTCTATCTTGCTTCAGCCGAAGAGGAAGTGTCGGGCAAAGACGGTATTTCCAGGGCTTTGCCGCTGCTGCCGTCCATCGATGTGGCGGTGGTGGGAGAACCCACGGGCATGCAGCCGGCCATTGCCGAGAAGGGACTGATGGTGCTCGACGTGGTGACCCGCGGCGTTTCGGGCCATGCGGCCCGAGGCGAAGGCGTCAACGCCATCTACGAAGCCATCGAAGACCTGTGCTGGCTGCGCAGTCATAAGTTCAGGAAAATCAGCGACTTCCTGGGTCCCACGGTGATGAACGTGACGGTCATCAAGGCCGGCACGCAGCACAATGTGGTTCCCGATAAATGTGAGATGGTGGTGGATGTGCGCACAAACGAGTTCTACCAGAACGAATTTGTGTACGAGTTCATTAAAAAACACCTGAAGAGTGAAGTGACGGCACGCTCGTTCCGCCTGCATTCATCGCATATCGACCCGTCGCATCCGCTGGTGAGGCGATGCACCGAGATGGGAATGGTGCCCTACGGATCGCCCACGCTGAGCGACCAGGCACTGATGCCGTTCCCGTCGTTCAAACTGGGACCGGGCGAGTCATCGCGCTCGCATAGTGCCGACGAGTTTATCCGCATCACGGAAATCGACCATGCGATAGACACCTACATCAGACTTTTCGACGGGGCATCCATCCGCTGATATTTCGCGGCCGAAGAAAATATCAGCGCCCCAGCCAGACTTCAGGATTAAGTTTCGAGGTTTCGCGGCGAAGTTGGAACTGAAGAATATTGTCGGCACCTACTGTTCCAAGTGCCTGGCGGGTGCTTACCCGCTGGCCGCGGTGAACCAGCACACTGCTCAGATTGCAATACACCGAGATGTAGCTGCCATGGCGCACCAGCACCATGTTGGTGCCGGCCACGTTGGCCACGGCGGTCACTTCGCCGTCGAAGATGGCACGTGCCTGTGCGCCGGGCGAACCCAGAATGTTGATGCCCTTATTGTCGAGCCGCACGTTCTTCAGTCCTTCCACATTATACTGGCCGTAATGGCTCACGATGCGATACTTGCCGGTGATGGGAATGGGCAGGCGGCCCTTGTTGTTCACGAAATTATTGCTCAGCTTACGGTCGACACTGCTGTAGAGCGTAGCTTCCGATTCTTCTTTCTTCACCTCGGCAACCTCACGCTCGTGACGGCGTTTCTCCACCTCGGCCTTACGCTCTGCAGCCTCACGCTCGGCCTGTGCCTGACGGGCCTCACGTTCAGCGCGCTCGCGCTCGGCGGCATCACGGCGGGCAGCCTCGCGGGCAGCACGCTTGGCACGGGCCTCACGCTCGCGGGCCTCGGCAATGCGTCGCTGGTTTTCGCGGGCAGCAGCCTCGGCGGCAGCTTTCTTGCGCGCCAGTTCCTCGGCTCTCTTCTTCTTGGCAGCGGCCTCGGCGGCAGCCTTCTGGCGGGCTTCTTCGGCTGCGCGGGCCCGGGCCTTGGCCACCTCCTCGGCAATCAGCCGGTCGATGGTGGCGTTCAGTTCCTGGTCTTTCTTGCGCTGGTCGTCGATAATTCCCTGTATGGCCTTCTGCTGTTTCTGCAGCGAGGTCACCACCTGCTGCTGTTCGGCCTGCTTGGTCTGCAGCTGGTCGTGCTCCTGCTGGTCTTTACGCAGCAAGGTGTTCTTATTTCCTTTTTCCTTCTTCAGCTCATTCTGCTTGGCCGCAATCTGCTCCTGCTTGGCCTTCACCAGTTCGCCCTGAGCACGCTGGAAAGCGGCATATTCGCGCACAAAGCGCAGACGGCGGTACATCTGACCGAGGTTCTTGGCCGAGAAGACGAACATCAGCTGGTCCTGCACATTACGGTGGCGGGCCATGTAGCGCAGGCTTTTCACGTATTTCTCCTTGCGCTCGTTCAACTGCTGTTCCAACGTGGCGAGCTGTGCCTTCAGCAGGTCGATGTTTCCTTCGATATGGGTTATTTCGCGCTGAATACCTTCGATGCTCTTCTTCCGCTCATCAATCTCGCTGTTGATGACCAGCAGGTTGCTGAGCCGCTGCTTCACGTCGGCCTTGTTGGCCTTGAGCAGTCGTTCCTGTTCCTGTATCTTCTTCTTGATTTGTTCGCGCTGGTTCTGCAGTCCGCGTATTTCGGAATTGGTATAGACAGGCGTGCCCTTGCCTTTGGCTGCCGGCTTGGCAGTCTTTCCTTTCCTGGCAGCGGGGCGCTGGGCGGTCTTTCCCTTTTTGCCGGCACTGGCCGCAGCTGTCTTCTGCTTCTTGGCAGGCGCAGCGGTACGGGCCGACTTCTGCGCGACAGGAGCCTTCCTCGCCGTGGTCTTCCGGCGCTGCTGTGCGCCTGCCGGCATCACCAGCAGCAGAGCAATCAATATGGATAGTATTCTGTTCATTTACATGTTCATGATTTTTTCCAACACCTCGTCGGCGCTCACCTCCTTGTATTTCGACGAGAGCGTGGTGCGCGTTTCCCAGTCGCTGCTCATCTTCGCGCCGTCCATCTTGATGGTAACTGTGATGTTACGGGCTTTCTTCGAAATCTGCGACTGGGCGTTGAGCGTCAGCAGATGGGGGTATTGCTTGGTGCCGAGGGGTTTGAAATTATCGTACTTACAGCTCAGCTTGGTCGTGCCGTTGGCCTTGTCGTTGTAGGTAACATCGGTCTGACGGATGAGTCCGGTCTTCGATTCAGTCTGCCACACGTAGTCCATGTTGCCGTTTTTCAGGCTCAGCGGCACGTTGGTGCCCCTCGTGGTCAGGTCAACGGCAAACTTTTCGAGCAGCCGGTCGGTCATGTTTGCCTCGCCGGGCACGAAAAGCATGTTCCAGAACAGGGCCTGCAGCGTGTAGAAGTTCAGTCCGTTGCGCTTCATGAAGTCCACCTTATTATAATCGGCCTTGATGTATTCCTTATGGATGCGGTCTACTATCATCACGTAGTCCTTGGTGAACTCTAACCGTCCCACCTCCATCAGTCCGAGTGCCGTGAGTTGGATGCGCATCACGTCGTCTTTCCGCATGCGGATGGAACCGCCCACGGAGATGTTCTTTGAGCCGGTGTTGATGGTGAAGTCGATGCTGCTGACGATGTTTTTCGTGTAAACAGCGTTGTCGTAGACCTTGCGCAGATAATTGATGCGCAGCTGCTCGGAGTTGGTTTCAACGGGTGCCGTGACGGTGCCGCCACCTTCGGCGACGACTTTTTTCTTGGTGCCACAGGCGGCCACGACCAGAGCGGCCATCACTACAAACAATATTTTCTTCATTTCTTGAGATATTTTCTGAGTTTTATCTTACGTATCAGCACTTTCGAATTGCCGCCGGCGTCGCGGGCCTTCTCCCACCACTCCACGGCTTTCTTCATGTTGCCCAGCTTGGCCGAGATGTCGCCGGCATGCTCCAGAATCACGTCGCTCACCGTGGAGTCGTTCTGAACGGCCTGCTCGATGTAGATGTTAGCCTCCTCGTAGCGTCCCTGCATGAACAGAATCCAGGCGTAGGTGTCGAGGAAGGTGCTGTTCTTGGGCTCAGCCTTGATGGTGCGATAGCTCATTTTCTCGGCCTTCTGCAGGTCCTTTCCCTTCTCGCTGAGATAGTAGGCGTAGTTGTTCAGCGCCCCCAGGTTGTCGTCTTTCCATTGCAGACAGCTGTCGTAGGCCACGTATGCCTCCTGTTCGCGACCTTTCTCGTGCAGGATGTCACCCATGATGGCATAGAAATCGCTGACGATTTCCTTGTTGCTCTCGCTGTTAATCTGACTGACGCCGAGCTGGAACGTGTGCAGGGCCTTGTCCTTCTCGTCTTTCTGGAAGTAGGCAAGTCCCAGGAAATAGTAGAAGGCCATCTCGTCGGGGTTATACTCCAGGGCAGGTTTGCACAGGCTGATAACATCGTCGAAAAGTTGGTCTTTCCACTTCGACTGTATCAGCTGCAGGCGCACGCCGGCATTGTCCGGAGCCACCTCGAGCGCGCCTCTTAGTGAATTGTCGATGCTGTCCTGGGGCATTTGCTTCAGCGACATATAGGCCGCCTGCAGCTCCCACATGTCGGAAGTCTTCTGCGGCTGGGCAAGGATATGGCGGAAAATCCTGAGCACCTCGGTGGAGTCGCCGCCCTGCTGCTCGTTGCTGTTCACGATGCCGCGCATCAGCGTCATCTTGCTGTTGAGCGGCGTCGAGGGACTCACCACCAGCTTTTCCTGCAGTTCGGCGGCCAGCGAGTCCTGCCCGATGGCGTTATAATAGTCGAGCATCGACATCTGTGCCATCAGGTTGTCGGGTTCCTGGGCCAGCACGTACTCGTATTCCTTCAGGGCGTCGGCCGGCAATTCGTTCTGCAACAGCCAGTTACCCATCATCACACGGTAGTTCATGTCGTTGGGATGCTTCTTCGAAAGGTCTTGCAGCTCGGCCAACTCGGCTTGTTTGTCGCCTTTCAGCGAATAGACGCGCATCCGGGCCAGCGTGATTTCCTCGCTGCTGCCCTCCAGGTTCTCCAGCCGGTTTATCGTCTGCAGCATGTTGTCGTAGTCTTTCTGCTGCCCGTAGAGCCTGATGAGCACATTGAGCACGTCGTCGCGGTCGTGGTTGTTGGCATAGAGTTTCTCGTAGGCCTCTATCGCTTCGTCGTATTTTCCCGAACCGATATAGGCGCCTGCCAGCCGCTCCAGATAGACGTTGTTCTGCGGATTCAGCTCGGCTGCCTTCTGAATGTCGGCAAGCGAAAGCGAGTCGTTGTTCAGCAGGGCATGATAGGCCGAACGCATGAAATACACTTCGGCGGCATCGGGATTGATTTCCTGACAATGGTTCAACAGGTCGAAGGCTCCGGCATAGTTCCCCTTCATCTGCTGGTCCACAGCACCCAGGTAGAAATACTTGAAGCGCTGCTCGTCGTTGTAGGAAAGAACACGGCGGGTGACAGCCGGCTTAACACCGCGGCTGCTATTTGAAGCGGTCTTTGTGGAGGAACCGCACGAGTAAGCAGCAGACAATATCAGTCCGCCAAACAATAGTTTACAGAATCCATGCCTAATCCTGATCATGATTTCCAAATACTTAATAATCAATCATTTCACTCCAGTATGACCGTAGCCTCCGGCACCGCGCTCAGTCTCGTCGAGCTCTTCCACTACCACAAACTCGCCCTGCTCATGGCGTGCAATCACCATCTGGGCAATGCGCTCGCCGTCTTCGATGACGAAATCCTCCTGCGAGAGGTTGATGAGCAGCACGCCCACCTCTCCGCGATAGTCGGCATCGATGGTTCCCGGCGTGTTCAGCACCGTGATGCCATGCTTCAGAGCCAGTCCGCTGCGCGGGCGCACCTGAGCCTCGTAACCCTCGGGAAGCGCGATGAAAAGGCCCGTTTTCACCAGTTTGCGCTCAAAAGGATGCAGCGTCAGCGATTCATCGAGATTGGCGCGCAAGTCCATTCCGGCGCTCTGCGGCGTAGCGTAGGCAGGCAGTTGCTGATGCCCACGGTTCACAACTTTTATTTTCAGCATATTCGAAATACCTTTTAATCAATAATCGTGCAAAATTAATCAATTTGAACCACATTTCGGTGGCATCAACAATTATTTACGGATAATTAACGTGAGGGCAGGTAAAACAATACGCGAATCAAAAGACGAATTCCTCAAATCCTTAAACAAGAGCAAGTCACAAACAATATAAATAGAAATAGTGCGCTTCTGTCCAAACTCGCTGGGCGTTCACGCATTATCTTTGCATATGTAATAGCAGTTTGCGACAAATTAAAACAACAATAAGACCATGAAAAATAACGACAAGAATTATCCAAAGAACAATTCCGTGATGACGAGGCGAACCCGTCATCCATAGTTTTGTTGACTAGTCGCTTGTGCGCCACTGGTACCATATTAAAACGCGCAAAAGTCCCGTTTTAGGGCCAATAGCAGCAGGAAAAGCACAAAAACAGCCCTTTTCATCGATATTTTCACCCATAAAAACCCTATGATTTCATCAGCAATTCATAGGGTTTTTCTTTGTGATTAGGCCCTTATCACCTTTCAATTCCCTATTTTTTGAAAACGGAATCCTTATTTTTTCGAATTCAAATCCTTATCTTTTGCTCTCGAAATCCCTATTTTCTCATTTTAAAATAGTTTTTTATCGGATTCCAGAAAACAGGAAGCTCCTGTATTTTCTATTAATCATTAACCAAAACTTTTTACAAGAACAACCAAACAAAAGATAATACTATCGTTTTGTCTTTTATTAAATTTTCTGCTTGCTTTGGAGTTTAGGAGTTTGGGAGTTTAGGAGTTTAGACAATAGTCGTAGCGCACCTGTTTTTTTCGGCTACACTAACGGCTAAACTCAAGAAACTTTCGGGAGATAGAAGCAATACCTCCAAGACGATGGATTTATTGAGCCATATAACGGATACCTTGTTATAAACATAAAAGGTAGGGCTTTTTTAGATAAAGGTGGTTATACGGCAATAAGAAACAAAGAGTGGATTAAATATGGATTAAGTTTTGCATCTGGAGCATTTAGTGTTATCATTGCATGGCTTCTTTCCCAGTGTTCTAAATAAATCTTTTCTATCCATGAACACAAGTCCCTCGTTCACGTTCAATCAAGACCTACTGTTAGGAATCTTCTCAGATGAAGGTGTGTGATGCCTGCCGAGTCTTGCCTGCTGACAAGTGGTGTCATAGATATGACGTATTTAGGGTAGTTGTCCTTGATAACACGCAAATTGCCAAACTCGCGTTCCCTCGTAGTTTCGTCAGCAATGATGTATGACGCCTGAACATAAAAACGCTGGCCATCTGGTTTCGTACAGACAAAGTCTATCTCACCTGCCTGAAGCTGACCAACAGACACTTCATAGCCAAGGCGTATCAGGTGGTTGTATATGATGTTTTCTATTACCTTCTCTATGTCGCCCTCGCGCGTACCTCCAGCCAGAGCGTTACGTAGTCCGTTGTCTTCGAAGTAGAACTTGTCATTACTCTCAAAAAGTTTCTTGCCGTGAATGTCATAGCGGTTCACCTTGTGAATAAAATAAGCATCACATAAAAATTTCATGTAGTTGATGATGACCGTTGAAGTAATATTGTCCCCCTGAGACTTCATGTATTTGGCTATACTATTGGCAGAGATGATTTTCCCAGTGTTATCAGCCAAAAAATGAACAAGGTTTTCAAGGAACGGCACGTTGCGAATTTGATTTCTCATGATGACATCCTTGAATAGCACCGTATGATATACATCTGTCTGGTACTCTCGTACGTCCTGCTCGTCGAGGCCCATCTTCAACAAACCTGGCAACCCTCCATACCAGATATATTTGGTGAGCGTATCATCAGAATCGGGCAACTGATGGAATTGCATAAATTCCTTGTAGCTTAGTGCCTGTATATAAATCTCCTTGTAACGTCCACCTATCAAGGTACTCAGGTCGCTACTGAGCATCTTCGAATTAGAACCCGTTACAATTATTTCAACATCTGGCTCTTCGTAATAGCTGCGCACACTCTTTTCGAAATCTTCAATATCCTGAATCTCGTCAACAAGAATGTAGTTTGTTTTGCTATGATTACGATTTTCGTCGATATAGGTATTCAAATCCCTATAATTATTGATATCATCGAATTCATGTTTCTCCTTATCGATGAATATGACATTAGCGTGCTCATCGTTACACACTTTATCTCTGAACATACGAAGGAGGTAACTCTTGCCTACACGTCGCTGTCCTGTTAAAATAATAATGGTGTCCTTACCCAAATATCGTTCAATTTTATCCAGGTAACTCTGCCTTAATATCGTACCCATATTCAGTAGACTTATCTTTTATAAAAGAAATTTTGTGCAAAAATAGCATTTTTATTTATTATAAAAAACAAAATCGCAAAATAATTTAGTATTTCTACTTATTTGCACTACCTTTATGTCCCATTGGACCATGACGGTAGGCTGCATCTCAACAAAAAAAGAAAGGATTTCTTTGTTTTGTCTTCGATTTAGATAAATTTCTCACGCTCAAGAAAGTAAATTCATTTAATTTCTTTTCGCTCAATCGAAATTTTGCACTACCTTTGCAAACGATATGAATTGGAAACAGCTGATATCGAACAAACGGTTAGGACAGGAAAACCGCCATGCCGAACGGCATGATGACCGGACGGAGTTCAAACGTGACTACGACCGACTTATCTTCTCTGCGCCATTCCGCCGCATGCAGAACAAAACACAGGTGTTCCCGCTGCCGGGAAGCGTCTTTGTGCACAACCGACTGACACATTCACTGGAGGTGGCATCGGTGGGTATGTCGCTTGGCAATGACGTGGCACACCGCGTTCTTCAAGACAGTCCTGAACTGATAGACACGCTGTTTCCGCAGATTGGAACCATCGTCAGCACGGCCTGTCTGGCTCACGATATGGGTAACCCACCCTTCGGGCACAGTGGAGAAAAAGCCATACAGACCTATTTCACCGAAGGGAAAGGGGCTTACCTGAAGGAGATGCTCTCACCGGAAGTATGGGCCGACATCACCCACTTCGAAGGAAATGCCAATGCCTTCCGACTGCTTACCCACCGTTTCAAAGGACGCCGGGAAGGCGGGTTCGTGATGACCTATACCACACTGGCCAGCATTCTAAAATACCCCATTCCATCGACATTAGCAGGCAAAAAGGGCAAGTTCGGATTCTTCCAGGAAGAGAAGCATATCTACGAAAAGATAACCCGCGAATTAGGGATGCCCGTCCACACCCGCCACCCGCTGGTATATCTTGTTGAGGCTGCCGACGACATCTGCTACGAGATCATGGACATTGAGGATGCCCATAAACTTAAGATTCTTTCCTATGCCGAGACACAGGACCTGATGCTGAAATTCTTCGATGAAACCGACCAAAATAGAATCATCAAGCGCATCGCCGACGAGGTTATCACCGACAATAACGAGAAGGTGACCTATCTGCGGGCATGTGTGATTGGCAAACTGGAAAACTGCTGTGTGGATACTTTTATGGAACACGAAAAGGAAATTCTGGAAGGAACTTTCAAGGGAAGCCTCATCGACCACATAGCGGAAAAACAATGCCAAGCTTATAAAGAATGTACGCGCATGTCGGGCAAGCGTATCTACAAAAGCAAACCCGTGCTCGACGTGGAACTATCCGGTTACAAGATTATGGCCACACTGATGGAAACCTTCATTGAAGCCGCCGTACACCCCGACCGATTCTATTCGCAGCAGCTCATCCAGCGCGTCAGCAGCCAGTACGACATCGACTCGCCCAACCTGGAAACGCGCATCATGGCCATCATCGACTATATCTCGGGGATGACGGATGTCTATGCGCTCGACATCTATCAGAAAATCAATGGAATATCGCTGCCGATAATTTAGCGGCAGGACACTTCCGGGAAAAAAGGAATGATAATTGCTGGTCAGGAATTCTCCTTGTAGATAATCCTGTTAACACCCGACGTGATGTTCAACGCATCGGGATGTTCCTTGATATACGTATCGATATGGCGCACACGCTTCTCGGCCAGAATCTCGTCGACGGCAATGAGAATACCCGTCTCCTCGACATCGCCAAAACCATAGTTGATGGCTGTTCCGAAAAGCTTCATGGTGGGCGAAAGATTCATATAAGCATTCACCAGCGGCGGGATGTTGTAGCCCATCTTGCGGATTTCCTGATTCAGAATCTTGTAGTCTTTCTTGAAATCGTCCTCGGTGAGAATGGCTTCAAGTTCGGCCACGTCGGTGTCCAATTTCAGCGGTTTCATCGGGGTAATCAGGTGTTCCTTGTCGTCGAAATGCTTCTTCAGGAAATAAAGAATCAGGTCGCGCCCCTTGCGGATATACGAAGGATACATGGTCATCTTTCCGAAGAAATATTTCACGTTGGGCATGATGACGGTCAGCGCACCCAGTCCGTCCCAAAGATTGTCGAGCGCAAAGAGACTCTTGGCGCCCATGCGTGAACTCTGATAGCCTAAGGAAACGAAGGAACGGCCCAGCTCAATGGTATAGGGCATATATTCCTTGAGGAACTTCTCTGAGAAATGGAACATGTGGCTGGTGGCCAGTTTGGGTTGTCCGTCGGCGGCTATTTCCCAGTCGGTTCCCAACAGGTAACGGTATCCGCCAATAATCTCCTCGGTCTCGGGATTCCAGACAATCAGTTGCTTGTAGCAGTTCTCGCAGGTGTCAAACTCATCGATGTCAATCTCCATGCCCGTGCCGCCACCCGCTTCACGGAATGCTTCCTCACGCAGACGTCCAATTTCGCGCATCGTATTAGGCGCGTTATGAGCAGTAACAATGTAAATCTCATTGTTGCTCTTGTTCGTCATCCGGAGCTGCTTGTCGGGTGTCAGTTCGTTTTTGATAAGTGCTTTATCAACAGGAGGGATGATGGGGAGTTCCATTTCTTTATCCATTTAGATTTATCGACTGTTTATTAGAGTTTATAGACCATGTCTTCTACAAATTTTGCCCATTCCACCGGTTTTTTCGACTTGTCGAAAGTCTGCCAGGGAATGGGTTTCCCGAAGGCCACGCGGAAAGTCTTGTGGACATTCTTGTACATCTCGTCGACCAAGAAGAGCATGGCCAGATTGAATTTCAGATGCTTGTCGCTGAAATTGGCAAGCCGGTAGAAGAAGTTGCTGTTTCCCCCACCGAAGTGAATAGGCACGACATCACGCTGATACTGCACACTCTTGGCAATGAACGTCTTGGTCCAGGGCAGGTCGTGGATTTCGCCGTTAATCTTCCTGGAACAGAGTCCTGCGGGGTACATCAGTATGTGGTTGTCGCTTTGAAAGCCTGCCTCTACCATGGCTGGGAAATTTCGGCTTTGTTTACCCGTTTTGTTGATAGGAATGCACAAGGGGGCAAGTCCGGGAAGGTTCATCAGCAAATCGTTCACCAGATAACGGAAACGACTGTCGTAGTGTCTTCCGATGATGCTGCCCAACGCCACACCGTCGGCCCCGCCCAGAGGATGGTTGCTGACAAAGGTGTACAGTTTGCCGTCGTTCTTGTCGGGCAGGTTTTCCATTCCCTCAATCTTGAGTGTCATGTCGAGATAACGCACGCATTCTTCAAGCCAATCGGTCCCGGTCAGTCCGCGTGATTCCCAGAGAAAACGGTTCACCTCGTCCTGATGGACAATCCGCTTAAGCCACCCGACAACAAATCCCGGCACGTATTTTGCCTTCGCTCCCATCTTGGAGCGAAGTATTTCTTCCAAATCAATTGTCTTTTCAGTTATCTCTTTCATGAAATATGTAAAACATCTGCAAAAATAGTTCATATTTTCGATAAACGTGCACGAAAGGCAAAAAAATGTGCAAAAATAATGCTTTTTCACACAGATTTCACAAAATCAGTAACAATTTATCCGGCGCGCAGAGTCCTGTAACATCATTTTTCAAAACCAATAACCAGATTTTTGCACCCGGAAGACAAAATCGGAACAAGCATAAGAAAGGCCTCCGAAACTGTTAAAAAACAGAAAAATTAATTATTTTTGAAAATTTGTGGAGGAAAGTGGTTGAAAGTGGAGGAAAATTATTATCTTTGCCAACGAATTCAACTTTAATAATGAACGCATGCGATTTTTAGGTAATATTGAGGCAAAAACAGACGCTAAGGGAAGAGTATTCCTGCCGGCCACTTTCCGCAAGGTGCTGCAAGCATCGGGCCAGGAAGTGATGGTGATGCGCAAAGATGCCTTTCAAGACTGCCTGACGCTCTACCCCGAAAGCGTGTGGAACGAGCAGCTTGATATGCTCCGCCTACGGCTGAACCGCTACAATCGTCATCATCAGGAGATTCTGCGCCAGTTCGTCAGCGATGCCGAACGCATCGAACTCGACGGCAACGGCCGTTTCCTCATCGGGAAACGCTACCTGCAGATGGCAGGAATCGACCGCGACGTGAAATTCATCGGCATGGACGACACCATCGAGATATGGGCACTGGAAAAGACAGAAAAACCGTTCATGGATGCCGACGATTTCGGAAAGGCACTGGAAGAAGTCATGGGAAACACTATGAACGCAGAGTGACCCGGCAGCATTAACAAGAAGTGAAATGACTGATAGTTGCTACCATATTCCCGTTCTCCTCAAGGAGAGCATCGACGGGCTGAACATCCAGCCCGACGGTGTTTATGTGGACGTCACGTTCGGGGGAGGTGGCCACAGCAGGGAGTTGCTTTCGCGGTTAGGACCCGACGGTCATCTGTACAGCTTCGACCAGGATGCCGATGCGGAACTGAACATCAGAGGGATTGGGGAAGAAGGCAAAGAACAGAATATGGAGCAGGACGCGCGGTTTACGTTCGTGAGAAGCAATTTCCGCTACCTGAAGAACTGGATGCGCTATTATGGAGTAGACCATATCGACGGACTGCTTGCCGACCTGGGCGTGTCGAGCCATCATTTCGATG
>JAEEGG010007984.1_pt1 | contig 24183 bp, 16 predicted proteins | sample 9134161 | NCBI WGS metagenome assembly JAEEGG01 (sample SAMN16246543, study PRJNA631951) | gut metagenome | biome: gut microbiome; feature: rumen; material: CR-attached | host: Bos | place: Iran: Karaj | collected 2018-10
GGCCTTCGCTTTTGGCCTTGTGCTCGGGGGAGCAGTGGTAATAGACCGGGATGTGGCTGGAGTTGGTGTAGTAGTCCTTGTCCGTGATGCCCGGGAGGATGCCGAAGGTCTTCTTGTCGCGCTTGGTGAACTTGCCGGAGAGGCCTTCCGCCGGGGTGGCCAGGAAGGTGAAGTTGTGCTGGTAGGTCTCCGCGAAGCCGTTGATCTTCTCCGCCATGTGGGAGATGATCCGCAGGCCGAGCTCCTGCGCCTCCTCGCTCTCGCCATGGTGCTTGCCGATCAGGGCGATGAGGCATTCGGCGAGGCCGATGAAGCCGATGGACAGGGTGCCCTGGTTGAGGACGGGTTCGATGGGATCATTCTCATCCAGCTTGTCGCTGCCGAGCCAGAGCCCGTTCATCAGGAGCGGGAACTGCTTCTTGAGCGCGGTCTTCTGGAAATCGAAACGCTCGTTGAGCTGCTTCGCGGCAATGTCGAGCGCCCAGTCCAGCTTCTGGAAGAAGAGCTTGAGCCGCAGGTCCCTGTTCTCCTCGGCGAGCATCGCCTCGATGGCCAGCTTGACGATGTTGATGGTCGTGAAGCTGAGGTTGCCGCGGCCGATGGAGGTCTTGGGGCCGAACTTGTTGCCATAGACGCGGGTCCGGCAGCCCATCGTGGCCACTTCGTGGATATAGCGCTTGGGATCGTCCTCATGCCAGGCGGAATCCTGGTTGTAGGTGGCGTCCAGGTTGAGGAAGTTCGGGAAGAACCGGCGGGCGGACACCTTGCAGGCGAACTTGTACAGGTCGTAGTTCCGGTCGCCGGGGAGGTAGGAGACGCCCCGCTTCTTCTTCCAGATCTGGATCGGGAAGATGGCGGTGGAGCCGTTTCCGACGCCCTCGTAGGTCGTGTTGAGGATCTCCCGGATGATGCAGCGGCCCTCTGCGGAAGTGTCGGTGCCGTAGTTGATGGAGGAGAAGACGACCTGGTTGCCGCCGCGGCTGTGGATGGTGTTCATGTTGTGGACGAACGCCTCCATCGCCTGATGGACGCGGCCGACGGTCTGGTTGATGGCATGCTGGAGGGCGCGGTCGCGGCCCTGGAGGCCGATGAGGTCGCGCTTGATGTAGTCGTCGATCCTGACACCCTTGAGCTCGCTGTAGTCCACGTTGAACAGTTCGCTGACCTGGTCCACCTCTTCATCGAAGGTCTTGCGGACGAACGGGGCGAGGTAGAAGTCGAAGGCCGGGATGGCCTGGCCGCCGTGCATCTCGTTCTGCACCGTCTCCATGGAGATGCAGGCGAGGACGGAGGCCGTCTCGATGCGCTTGGCCGGGCGGGACTCGCCGTGGCCGGCGCGGAGGCCGTGCTCGAGGATGAGGTCCAGCGGGTGCTGGATGCAGGTCAGGGATTTGGTCGGATAATAGTCCTTGTCGTGGATATGGATGTAGTTCTTCGCCACGGCGTCGCGGACATCGTCGGAGAGGAGGCACTCGTCCACATAGCTCTTGGTCGCCTCGGAGGCGAACTTCATCATCATGCCCGCCGGAGTGTCGGCGTTCATGTTGGCGTTCTCCCGGGTGATGTCGTTGGCCTGCGCGTCGATGATGGTCTGGAAGATCTCCGTGCTCTTGGCCTTGCGGGCCATGTTGCGCTTGTTGCGGTAGCGGATGTATTCCTTGGCGACCTCCTTGCGGGGGCTGTTCATCAGTTCGTTCTCGACGACGTCCTGGATCTCTTCCACGGACATTTCCTCCTTGTCGATGCAGGAAATCGCGTGGGCGATTTGGGCGGCGAGGACGATATCCTCTCCGTTTTCCGTCACATCCATGGCTTTCAGGATGGCGGCGACGATTTTCTGATTGTTGAATTCGACGTGTCTTCCGTCGCGTTTCAGTACTCGCTTGACCATATCAGGGGGCGTTGTTGACAGCGCCGGCCGCGAAGACCGGTTGTCAGGGTTTATGTCTGTACAAATGTTGCTTGGTTCCGTTTCAGGGGACCGGACGGGCCGGACTCCGGGAGCAAAGATAGTCCATTCGGCAACAGGTTGTACGGTTTTTTCGAAGAAAAGTTTTCAACAAACGCCAAAAAAGCCTGTTAATTGGCTAATTAACAGGCAGTTCCAAAATGTTTTAATTTGGAATGATTCTAAATAAGAACAAATCTGTTTCTTCCGTAAGCGGGTTTTCAACAAACGCCTATCCGACGACCCAGACGAGGACATGACGGTCGAAAGTCATGTACTCCAGGTCGAATTCCTCCTCGTCCCCGTCCTCGTTCACGAAGGTGGCCTCGAGCTCGCCTTCGCCCCGCGGGCGGAAGCGCTCGATCTCAATTTGTTCCGCGAAATCGAGGTTGTACACGGAGAGCAGTTTGAAGATCGCCTCCTTGGCGCACCAGTAGATGGCGAGCTGCTCGTTGCGCTTCTCGTCCTCGAGGTCGTCGATCTCGTCCTCGGAGAGGGCCTTCTTCTCCACGACGGAGAAGTCCCGGTCGAGGGATTCGATGTCGATGCCGACATTCTCCTCCTTGTGGAGGATGACGGCGACGAAACGCTCGGTATGGGTGATGGAGATGTTGATCGCGTCGTTTTCGATGTAGGGCTTGCCGTTGTCGTGGTGGCTGAGATAGACCTTGTCGTCAAAGAGGGTGTTGAGGAGCGCGCGTACGGCGAGCCGCTGCTTGCGCAGGGACTCGCTGCGGATGAAGGAGATCTCCTCCATCTCGTCCGTGGGGGTCATGCTGAGTTCCTTGAGCTCCTCTTCGGTCTCGGTGATCTCCCAAACGCCGATTTCGGCTTCGTTTTCCAGTTCTTTCCTTAAATAAAGTGCCATTATCAATTGGTTTGGACGGTGTACGGAAACCGCCCGGCACTCCCGCACGGGAGGTCAGGCAACGCGTATGTATATGTTTCGCAACAGGGGGTCGTCCGACGCGGAGGCCACCAGAACTTGTTTACCAGCTATGTCACAACTGGGAGGTTCCATACAAATTCGTCACAATTAACGCTGCAAAGATAATGATTTTTGTTATCTTTGCAACGCTTTTTGCGCTGAAACCGTTTTTAAAACAACAGATAACGTTATGAAGTTCCTGACTGAAGAGAAGCTTGTCATCGTCGGCGCCGCCGGGATGATCGGCTCCAACATGGCCCAGACGGCCGCGATGCTCCGCCTGACCCCCAACATCTGCCTGTACGACATTTTCGAGCCCGGTCTCAAGGGCGTCCTCGCCGAGATGGACCACTGCGCGTTCCCGGGCATGAACATCACGGCCACCATCGATCCCGCCGTCGCGTTCAAGGATGCCAGATACATCATCTCCTCCGGCGGTGCGCCGCGCAAGGAAGGGATGACCCGCGAAGACCTCCTGAAGGGCAACTGCCAGATCGCCGCCGAGTTCGGTGACAACATCCGCAAGTACTGCCCGGACGTCAAGCACGTCGTCGTGATCTTCAACCCGGCCGATGTGACCGCGCTCACCGCGCTGATCCATTCCGGCCTGAAGCCGGAGCAGCTCACCTCCCTCGCCGCCCTCGACAGCACCCGTCTGCAGGAGGCCCTGGCGCAGGAGTTCGGCGTCCAGCAGTGCAAGGTGACCGGCGCCCACACCTACGGCGGTCACGGCGAGGCCATGGCGGTTTTCGCTTCCCAGGTCAAGATCGACGGCAAGCCCCTCGCCGAGATGGGCCTCAGCGAAGAGAAGTTCGCTGAGATCAAGCACAATACCATCCAGGGCGGCAGCAACATCATCAAGCTCCGCGGCCGCAGCTCCTTTCAGAGCCCGGCTTACAACGCCGTCAAGATGATCGAGGCCTCGATGGGCGGCGAGAAGTTCACCTGGCCGGCCGGCACCTATGTCAACGACGCCAAGTTCCAGAATGTCATGATGGCCATGCCGACCGTCATCGACGCGACGGGTGTCCACTTTGTGGAGCCGGAAGGCACCGCTGCCGAGCTGGCGGCCCTCCAGGCCTCCTACGAGCACCTCTGCAAGATGCGCGACGAGATCATCGCCCTCGGCATCATCCCCGCCGTTGCCGACTGGAAGAAGGAGAATCCGAACCTGTAGCCTGCAGGTCGCCCGATCCACCGCAGCCCCCTCCTCCGAGGGGGTTGTTTTTTTGTCCGAAAAACCTATCTTTGCATTTGCTAAACAGACTGGCCCTATCATGAAGAAAATGCTGACCCTCCTGGCGCTGGGATGCGCCGCCCTCCTTTCCCTTTCCGCCCAGCCGAAGCCGGGCTCTTTCGAACAGACCTGGAAGAAAGGCCCCGAATGGCTGCAGAATGCGGTGATCTACCAGATCTATCCGTCTTCCTTCAAGGATTCCGACGGCAACGGCATCGGGGACATCCCCGGGGTCATCTCCAAGCTCGACTACATCCAGAGCCTCGGCGTGACCGCCATCTGGTTCAATCCCGTGTTCGTCTCCGGCTGGATCGACGGCGGCTACGACATCCTGGACTTCTACCGCATCGACCCCCGCTTCGGGACCAACAACGACCTGGTCGAACTGGTGCAGAAGTGCCATGAGCGCGGCATCAAGGTGCTGCTCGACCTCGTGGCGGGCCATACCTCCGACAAGCACCCGTGGTTCCTGCAGAGCGCCGAGGACACGAACCTTCGCTACTCCGACTACTTCATCTGGAGCGACCGCCTGCCGGACGCCAAGGCCGAGAAGGACCTGGAGGAGATGCTGAAGGACCCGAACTACATGCAGAATACGCGCGGCAAGTGGATGAAGAGCGAATACCCGCGCGCCAAGTACTATAACAAGAACTTCTACGCCTGCCAGCCCGCCCTCAACTACGGCTACGCCAACCCGGACCCGAACCATCCGTGGGAGCAGTCCGTGGACGCCCCCGGCCCCCGTGCCGTCCGCCAGGAACTCAAGAACATCATGGCTTTCTGGTATGAGAAGGGTGTGGACGGCTTCCGCGTGGACATGGCCGCGAGCCTCGTCAAGAACGACAGGGACAAGAAGGAGATTGTGAAGCTCTGGCGCGAGATGCGGGAATGGTCCGACGCCAACTACCCCGACCATGTCCTCATGGCCGAATGGAACGACCCGAAGTACTGCCTGGCGGCCGGCTTCAACGTGGACATGTACCTCAACGGCACCGGCTCCACCAACCGGCTCCTGTACTTCGACCGGAAGCACCAGGCCAACGGCGGCGTCTATTTCAGCCTCAACGGCTGCCAGCCCTCGACCATGGACCTGTACGGCAACCCCTGGCCGGAGGACAAGGTGGACCGGACGGTCACGCCCGCGAAGGCCCTGAAACTCTATTATGATTATTATACCGCCGCGGTCGAATGGACGAAGGACTGGGGCTATTTCGCCACCCTCACCGGCAACCATGACCACCTCCGCCTCAATACCGGCGACCGCAATTCCCCCGACCAGCTCCGCGTGATGCTCTCCTGGGTGCTGACGACGCCGCTCCCGATCCTCTACTACGGCGACGAAATCGGCATCCGCTCGCTGGTCGCCCTCCCCAACGTGGAAGGCGCGAACCACAACACCAAGGAGCGGGCGGGCGGCCGGACCCCGATGCAGTGGGACGGCTCCGTCAATGCGGGCTTCAGCACCTGCGACCCGTCGAAGATCTACCTCCCGGTCTGCCCCGAATGGACCCCGGCGACCTCCTATCCGGCCTATCTGGAATGGAAGGCGGCGGGTGCGCCGAATCCGACGGCTCCCGGCGCCATCACGGTCGAAAGCCAGGAGAATGACCCCGCATCGCTCCTCAACTGGACCCGCTCGCTGATCGCCCTCCGCAAGGCCACGCCGGCCTTCTGGGCTGACAGTCAGTTCATTCCCCTTTTCAATGAGGCCAAGCCCTACCCGATGGTCTATACCCGCAGCGACGGGAAGGAGACCTGGATCGTGGCGCTGAACCCGACCGCCGCCAAGCAGACCGTCGTCGTTCCTGCGACGCCCGGCCTCGCGCGTGGCACGACCCTCGCCCCCACCCTTTCCTACGGCAAGGTCTCCCTCCGCGCCACCGGCCGCGGCGACATCCTCACGATGGCCCCGACCTCGGTGTATATCGCGAAGCTCCAGTAATATCCGTTCGGTTCCGGGGAACGCGAGGTTGCGCAAAATGGAAATAACTGATAGTCAGTCTGTTATATGTTTTAGGGTGCGTTATTTACACACCCCAAAACGCATAATTCGTTATCAATCAGTTATTTCCATTTTACGCTCAATCTCCCGTCAGGGACTCCTCGCCGTCCTGCTGGCGCTTCTTTTGCCGGCGTGCCGGGAACCGTTTTCGCCGACACCGGAGGAGATTCCGTACGTCCGCCTGCCGGAAACGGAATATTCCGTCGGCTGTGATGCGGGTTCATTTCAACTGGAAGTGCTTTCCAATACGGCCTGGACAGTCACATGCCCGGAGAAGTGGGTGACCATTGATCCCTGGCAGCTCCGTTTCGATGGAGATGCCACCCTGCAGATCCGTTTGTCGGCCAATACGTCGGTTTCTTCCCGTTCGGCTGTCCTGACTTTTGAACATGAAAACGGACCGTCATCCCTGCGGATCACCCAGGCCGCCTTCATCCCGGAAATCGAGATATCCGATCCGGAGCTGGTTTTCGGGTACCGGAAAGCGGAGAAGCGGCTTTATGTCCAGGCAAATTGTACCTGGGAAGCGGTAACGGACGTGGGATGGCTGGCCATACGGCCTGTGACAGGCCTGGTTGGCCGGTTCGAAATGACCGTGACGGCAGGGACGAACCCGGGCGCGGCGCGCACGGCGGAGATCGTGGTGAAAAGCGAAGGGTATGAGTTCTTGCAGACCATCCGGGTCAGCCAGGAAGGGCGGAGTTCTTCCGGTGGAGTGGAATACATTGATGCACAAGGGAATGGACGCGGTATGGGCTTTTTGGTCGGGGAATGCATCTGGGCAGAGGTAAACTGCGGTTTCCATGAAACGGACTATCCCTTCGGCCAGTTGTACCAATGGGGTCGTAAGAGTGGCGTGGGGTATCGGGATGATCATTTCAACGATATTTCCGCATCAGAGGTCCAATCCATCTGGACTGGGCGGAACGAGGATGCACCCGCGGGGGCTTTCTTCCTGAGCGGAGAGGGGAGCCGTTTCAATTATGACTGGATCCTTGAAGGAAGTGACGGCTATTGGAATTCGGGCACGGAGGAGAATCCGGTCAAGAACGGAACCTACGACCCATGCCCCGCCGGCTGGCGGGTGCCGACGGCTTATGAGTTCCGGACGCTCATGGATTCCGACGGGGCGCAGTGGACGGAACAGGAAGGTATCCATGGATATGCCGTTCCGGCTACTGACGCTTCCGGGGTCGCGACCGTTCTTTTCCTGTCGGCCGGCGGACGGCTGAACATCTCAGACGGCAAAGCTTGCGACCGGGGAGTTGAAGGCTATTACTGGACGGGTTCGGCCTCCGACGGCACATCATCCTATCTTTATTTCCATGCGGGTGGCTACAGCGTTAACGGCCAGGGTGGTCGGGCGGGCGGTTGCCTGGTGCGTTGCGTCAGCGAATAGGCGCGATAATGGCGAACAGGAATGAAAAAAGGCGGCTCAGATTTCGCCGCCTTCTTCCATTTCACCGCCGCCACCTTCACCGGTCCCCGGTGAGGGAAGTGTCTGCAGGAAATTCAGTTCCGTGTTCAGAGCCCGGATCCGGCAGGAAGGCGGGAGATAATTGGATAGACGCTTTTTCATCCCTGAACAATGATGCTGATCCGTTCCTCGCCCATCGTGTTCTCGTCCTCGGTGTCGATTTCCAGCGAGGAATCGTTCTGGCTGGAGGAGTTGCGGAAATTGTTATAATAGTTCTTCCAGCCATCAGCCGCCTGGTAATCCGGCACGACCGCATCGTCCGCAACCAGGATGATGCCGGAAGGTGTTCCGGCAAAGGCATTTGTTCCGAGCGTAGGCGGAACTTGCGGAAGCAGCCAGACTTTCACGAGAGAACTGCAACCGCTGAAGGTGCCTGCAGGGATTGCGGTAATCTGCCTGGGAATGGTCACGGCTTCCAGTGATTTCTGGTTCGAGAAAGACGGGAATTCCGTCAGGCCGTAGAAGAATTCCACTTCATTGAACCGGCGGATGCCGGCCGGCAAGGGCTCCGGGAATCGGCTCACGCCCGCGATTTCCACCCGCGTCAGCCGCCCGTCTCCATTGGCATCGAAGTGGGCCAGACAGTATTCCCTCACCAGCGGATCTTCCGGAATGAGGTCATCGACCAGGAAGCCGGAAACGTTTGTGTTGTAGGCATATCCGTTTTGAAGCGCTGCGCCGGTAAAGGCGGTCGTGAAAGCTGTCAGCGATGTCTCCAACGTGAGTGTCCGTTCTGCAGCGACAGATGCCGGGATGGCGGCATAAACGGTTTTGACGCCTGCGGCCGATGCGGTTTGCCCCGGAGTGAGTGAGATGGAACCTGCGTACGGGGTTATGCTGAGACCGTTCTTGTCCTGATTGGCGGAAATGTCAAAGGCTTCCGTAACACTGTCGATCGTGACGCGACGGATGCTGGCGGAGGCGGGGATGTCGGACAGGCCGATCATCACGTAACTCATCAGGAAGGAGAAGGGAACAAGGGCATTGTCAAAAGATTGCGCATCCGCCCGGGCGATGGAATAGACGCAGAGGGGAACACCGCCGGTCGTCCCGGATTGTTCCCGCATGTCGACGTGCAGCGCCGTCAGGTCGGTCTCCGTCGCATTGTCCTGTGCCGGATAAAAATAGACGATGCAGTCCCCTTCCCGCACCAGGCCGTCCAATTGGCCGGAGAAGGTGGTGGAGGGGCCGGAAGAGGCCGCGACGAGTGCGCCGCCCAGCACTTTCCCGGTGGTCAGGTTCAGGACGGACAGGCGGTCGCCTTCCGCCCACTTGATCCGGACGGTGTATTGGGAGGATGCGCGGGTCGGCGTGTCGTCCCAGATGGGAATATCGGGCAGCCGGGCTTCGACGGATGCCGCAAAACACCCGCTGGCGACCAGTCCGCCGCCGTCATTTCGGCAGGAAACAAGCAACAGTCCCGCCGCAAGGAAAATGGCTCCCAGCCGTTTCATGGAGCTGGTTTATTCAACCGGAATGAGGTTGCCTGCGGCGCCCATCGAACTCTCCGCCTCGGTCGTCAGGCTGACCCCGGCATTGCGGTCATCACTCCCGAGGGATATTTTGACGATGTTCATCCTGTTGCGCCGGACCTGGACGGTCTTGGTCCCCAGGTCCTGCGTAATGCCGATGCCTCGTTTCCAAACCACGCTTACGGATACGTTCTCGGCATAATTATCGGCATACTGCCAGGCACTATAGGTATCGTAATAGGCAATGAACTGGCTGGAACTCTCGTAATTGGCCGTTGTGGTCGTGTTCTGGACAAAGGTGCGGTCGCTGTTGTAAATCGTTACCGTTACTTCTCCGTCCGTAACTCCTTCCAAGGTGTATCTGAGCCCGAATCCGGTCCGTTTGAGCGCGACATCCAGGTTCTCCCATTCTCCGTTTGGTGCATAATTGTTAACTTCCGCGTAGAACCAGTCATCGCAGGTGGGGTAGCGGACGTCGTTCAGGTAGCCGTAACGGATACTATCAAGATAACAGCCACTTCTGGATCTGGAATTCAGTGTTGTTCCATTTGCATCTGAATAGTAGTAATAAATTGAATTACTATTGTAATAAAAACGGTTAAGTGGAGTATAATAATAGCCATTAGAGCAATGGTAGAATTCATAAGAACCAGCCGCACCGGCATCGATTCCGTTGTTGGCCATACTGTACCAACTGATCAGCAGTTTGGCATTTCGGACCATGGCGATGCGGATGTTGTACGTAGAACCCGTTTTTAGCCAGAGTCTCATCTCGGAGGGATCGTCAAAAAAGCCGCAGGCGAAACGGTCTTCACTACTTCCATTCTTTTTATAAACCTGAACGGCGTAGATATCATTGCCGGATCCGGCACGGGTCAGAGGGCTTTCACTGGTGGAAATTTCGCCGACCGGGTTGAGGCAGACAAGGCAATCCATTTCATCGGCCGCAGCCGGCGCCTCGGGGAGTTTCTGGCAGCCGCAGGCGAGACCTGCCAGCATCAATGCGGAAAGAAAGAACTTTTTCATAGCCGGCTAGTTATTGGGGTTAACGATGATGTCGATGAGGCCGTCGGTGTTGATGCCGAGGTAGATTTCATTGTCGGGATCCATTTCCTCTTCCGCGATGTCGAAGGTCAGTCCGGAGAGGTCGGGGTTCACCTTGGCGGTAACCGTCGTCATCACGTTGCGTTTGAACTGGACCTCACGGTTTTGGGTGATGTTCCAAAGCGTTCCGGAGCCTTGCCCCCGGTCGCTGGTATAGGTTAGTTTAACATTGAAAACGAGCGGCAGGTCATTGTTCCAGACATCAAAGACGCCAGGGAAGGTGTAGATCTGTTCGGACCAAAGGCCATTGGCTGATTTCGTCGAGGTGTAAAAGTCTCCGGCTTCGATTTTCAGGCTTCCTTCCTGCAGGCCCTCCACCTCGAAACGGGCTCCGAAGACCACCCGCTTCAAGTAGACGTCGATTGTGCCGTTGGGAACAGGCTCATAGCCGGAAGTCCTGCCATAGAAGCGGTTGACACCCGGCGCGTATTTCGAATAGTTCGATGTTGAGGGGGAAGAATTAGAGTGCAGGTGGGCGTTGCCGCTTTGCAGACCGGTAAACTTCACGCCGTTTCCGATAACGAAACGGTTATTGACGAGGGTGGAGTTGGAGGAACTGGTCTGGAAAGGATAGGCATAGCCGGTATAGGCGTTGTTGAAAGCCTGGCCGTAGAACAGCGTATTCTTGGCGTTCTTGACAAGGCAGCATTCGACGGTATACCGGTGGTTGGACAAGAGGGTGATGGTCATGTCCGCCACGTTGTCGAAGAGACCGTAGGCATATTGCCCGTCTTCATAAGTAACGTTGATGGCATAGGCGTCATCGGATGATTCAGCCCGGGTCAGCGGTTCCTGGTCGACTTCCACGTTGAAGTCCCCAATGAGATTGAGATGGACGGTGACGGTCTCTTCCGCCTGGGGGGCGTCACCGCCGCTGCGGTCGCAACCCGTCCCGAAGAGAAGGGCGCCCAGCAGGGCCACTGCAGCAAAAGGGGAAAAGTGATTCATAAGTCAAAATGATCTTTACTCGTGCAAAAATACGAATTAATAACACCAAAAGCAACAATACTGCGGTTCATTTTGCGGCCCGAATCCTATTTAACCCGGCGGATGGGAACGGAGATGACGGGACCGGCGGTATTTCGTCCTTTTGCAAAATTTCGGAAAACCCACTATATTTGGCCGGTCAAGACGGATTGTTTATGAAATGGTTGCATAACCTTCTGCGGGGATGCTCCCTGACGGGGGCCCTGTTCGTGTTCCAGGCGTGCTACGGTTCGCCGCAGGATTCGTTGCGCTTTGATTCCGGGGAGGCGTCCTTGACCTTCTCGGTGGTCTCCGTCGAGACGGGAGAACCCGTCGGCGACGTCCGGATCCTGTCGGCGGAAACGGAAGGGCAGAAAGAGATGCGGGAAGTCGGGACGACGGGGCCGGACGGGCGTGCGTCCGTGAAAATACCGTATTTGCGGAATGTCCGCGGGCCGTTTGTCCGCTTTGAGGACAAGGCGGGGGCCTATGTGCCGAAAGACACCGTGTTCCTGGACCTGCAGCCGCGGGAGATCCTGATCGAACTGAGGAAATAGGATGGACAGGACGAAGCGCTGGACGGTGCTTGCCGCCGTACTGATTGCGGCCGCCTTGCCGGCCCGGGGGCAGGGCGATACGACAGCCGTCGCTCCGCCCTGGCGCCATGCCCTGGAAATCGGGGGCGGCCCGGCGCCGCTCCACCAGCAGATAGGACTCCATTTTGTCTTCCCCACCGCGGCGCGGGAAGCGGAACTCGCGGAAATGGGGCGTCGTGCCCGCTCCGCAGGAGCCTGGTTCCCGGCCCTGAGCCTTGCCTGGGTTTTCCGACGGAATGAAAAATGGGAGGTGGCCGTCTCCGCGGGCTTGTCGTGGAGCAATTACGAAGTGTACCAATATGCCACTTTCGGGACGGATCCGGCCGGAAAGCCCCGCTATGACCTGAGCGAGGGCGATTTGATCGGTCGGGAGAACGGCCGGTTTACCGGAGCCATCTCCGTCACGTGGCGCCGCACATGGCTGTCCAGGGGCATTTTTGACCTGTACAGCGGCGTGGGCTTCGGTTTCGGCACGACCACGCTTTACATCCCGCTGCCGGAACTGACGCCGGTCGGCATCCGGCTCGGCGGCCGCCACTTCTACGGCTTCGCCGAGGCCACCGTCGGCCCGCTCGCCACCTTCGGCCACGGCGGCATCGGCTGGCGTTTCTGACGAAAAATCCCTATCTTCGCACTTGCTGGAACAAGTACCATGAAACGATTCCTCCTTTCCATCCTTCTGCTTGCAGGCGCAGGTTTGGCGTTGCATGCGGAATCGCTCAAGATCATCGAATACAACATCCGGAACGGGATGCAGTACGACCAGTGGCAGGACTATGCAGCGTTTGCGAACTGGGTGCGGGTGCAGGAGCCGGATATCCTCGTGCTCTGCGAGGGGCGGAGCCTGTATGCCTCTGACGGAAAGAAACTTCCGGCGGAGAAACAGGCCTTTCCAGCCCAGTTGGCGAAGTATGCCGCCCAGTGGGGGCATCCTTACACCGCCGTCTCTTCCGGCAACGGGCCGTACCCCGTGCTGGTAACTTCACGCTACCCGTTGAGAATCGTACAGCAGCTTTCCGGAGGGGCGCTCTATACCCATGGCGGGATGCATCTCCGCGTCGCGGGGCTGAACCTGGTCGTCTTCCAGGGGCTGGAACCGGAGACGAAGCTCAAGGAACTCCCTGCCTGCAAGAACGGGGAGGAGTTACGGCGCGTGGCCGAGATGGCTGCGGTCGCGGCCCAGACCGTCGGGAACCCGGCCTTCGAGCCCGAAAAGAATTGGATATTAACCGGTTCGCTGGGCGGTCAGTCCGCTGCGGATTCGCTCTTTTACGCCATGCGCCATACGCCGGCCCGTTTTGATGCGATGCGCGTCGCGGCGGCCTCCTGGCCGCACGACCTCGTCGCAGAGCGCCTTGAGCACGCCGCGCCCGGCGGCCTGGCCGACTACGGCCTGACCTCGGCCGGCAAGCCGAACCTCCGGATGGAAGCGAGCCTTTCCTACGGCCGCGGCCGCCCGGACTATTTCCTCTGCGACGACAGCGTCGAGGCGCTCGTCGAAAGCGTCCGGATGATCCGCGATCCGTTCACCTTCAGCGCGTCGGACCACCTGCCGCTGGAAGTGGTCCTGCGCCTTCCGGCGGGTGTGCCCCCGGCCCAGCGGCCGGTGGTTTCCTCCCGGAAGCCTGTGGATTATGCCGGCAAGGGCGACGTGCCCCCGGGCTGCCTGAAGATGATCGACTACAACATCCTCTACGGCATGGTCTGCGACCAGGCCAACAACTACGACAACTTCGTCGCGTGGGTCCGGGAACAGGCCCCGGACATCCTCACCCTCTGCGAGGGCCGTTCGGATTACTATGACAACGGCGTGCGGAACCCCTCCTTCCAGCCGGCTTATCTGCCCGACAGCCTCGCCGTGCTTGCCCGCCGCTGGGGGCATGACTATGTCTTCGTCGGCGCCTACCAGGACGACCACCCGGTCCTCATTACCTCGAAGTATCCCATCACCCCGATCCAGCGGCTGGAAGGCCCTGAGTATAAGCACGGAGGCCTGCATGTACGGGTCTGCGGCATCGATGTCGTCGCCACCCATACCACGCCGAAGAACGATAAGTCCCCGGACGGGAAAAGCGGCCCCGACTACCGCCGCGAGGAACTCCGGCATGCCGTCGAGCAGACGATGCTGAACCCCGCTTACCGGAAATCGAAATACTGGGTCCTGACCGGCGACCTGAACTCGGTCTCCCCGGCCGATTCCGTCTATTTCCGCCGCCACGGCGTCCGCCGCTCCTACATCGAGCAGGAATACCTCCGCGAGGTCTTCGACCATGACGTCGTCCTCGACTGGAACGGCGGCATGATGCAGCCGAGCGTCCGCCACGGCCTCTACCGCATCGATTTCCTCTATGCCAACGAGGCCCTCTACCGCCGTGTCGTCTCCGCCCGCACCATCGTGGACGCCTTCACCGACCAGTACTCAGACCACCTCCCCGTGGAGATGGTCTTCAAGGCACCGAAGGGATTCAGGCCCTGACGGCGGTTTTCCGTCCTGCCGCCATGCAAGATTTCCGGAAACCGGGATTTAAGAAGGCGGAAATCAAAGAAAAGGACACATGAAAAAAGTATTGTACCTGCTGGGGGCCGCACTCCTGCTGTCCGGCTGCGGATTCGGGATGACGTGGGACATCACCCCGGTGATTGTGGAAATGGAAGTCGTTGATGCCGAAGGGCATAACCGCTTTGATGAAAAGACAGCTGGGAACTGGCTGCAAAGTACGGTCACGGCGACCTTCGAAGGGGAGACGTACCGTTTCCCCAGTCCGGAGACCCGGACGTATGCCGCCATCCTGCGCGGCCTTTACATCGAAAGTTATTCTTTCGGACCGCGGGAAGGCGCGGTTTACTTCGCTTTCGGCGAACTGAGCGGCGAAACGGACCGCAGCAGCGACCTTGTCATCTCCTGGCCGGACGGCACCACCGACACCATCACCGTCGATAACCGTTTCCGCTGGCGCGTCAACGGCTACCCGGACAAAAAGACTTCATTCAAACTCAACGGGGAATCCGTCACAGGCCCCATCCGTCTCGTAAAACCCTAAATCCCTTCCAGCGGGAGCGGGTCCCCGTCTTCCCACTGCGGTTCGGGTTCATTGAACGGGACGAGGAAGGGATTGGTCATGGCTTCGCGGCCGATGGAGGTGGCGGGGCCATGGCCGCAGATGACATCCGTCTCGCCGGGAAGGCCCATCAGCTTGTCCATGATGCTCCGGATCAGGTCGTCATAATCGCCGCCGGGAAGGTCGCTGCGGCCGATGGAACCGGCGAAGAGGGTGTCTCCGGCAAATAGAAGGTGCTCATCTTCAAGGTAATAGCACACGCTGCCGGGGCTGTGGCCGGGGGTCTCGATGACGCGGAAGGTCATGCCGGCGGCCTCGATGGGGGCCGTTTCCGCGGCCGGCCGGATCCCGGAGAGCCAGCGCTCCCGTTCCGCTTCCGTGCCGAACAGGGTGCCGGCGGCGTTGGCGAGCCCGGGATTCAGGGCCACGCCGAGCCGGGCGAGCGGCAGGTCCGCCGGGTGCATGTACACCGGCAGCGGTCCGTTCCCGAGCAGGGCGGCGACGCCGCACGTGTGGTCGAAATGGCCATGGGTGAGGAGGATGGCGGCGGGGGAGAGCCCCTCCGCGGAGAGGAAGTCCATGACCACCGTCGTTTCCCGCCCGCGCAACATGCCGGGATCGATGACCACACACGCGCGCCCGCCTTCTTTCCAGAGAAGGACGGTATTCTCCCCCAGGGGGTTCACCGGAAATGCCTTGATCCGTACCATGGCTGCAAAGTTACGCGCTTTTTTCGTAAATTTGCGGAACCATGGCAAGAGAATACATCGAGGTGCGCGGCGCAAAAGCCAACAACCTGAAAAATATCGACATCGACATCCCGCGGAACGAGTTCGTGGTGGTGACGGGATTGTCCGGCAGCGGCAAGTCCTCCCTGGCCTTCGATACGATCCATGCGGAGGGGCAGCGGCGCTATATGGACACGCTGTCCACCTATGCGAAGCATTTCATGGGCATCCTCGAGAAGCCCGAGGTGGAGGACATCCACGGCCTCAGCCCGATCATCGCCATTGAGCAGAAAACAACCGGCAACAACCCCCGCTCCACGGTCGGGACCATCACGGAAATCTATGATTTCCTGCGACTTCTATATGCGAAGGGCTCGCGGGCCTACTCGCCCGCTACCGGGCGGGAGATGGTCCGCTACACCGACGAACAGATCGTGGACCTGATCATGAAGGAATACCTCGGGCGGAAATGCTACCTCCTCGCTCCGCTCGTGCGGGGCCGCAAGGGCCATTACCGCGAACTCTTCGACCAGCTCCGCCGCCGGGGCTATGTCCAGGTGCGGATCGACGGGGAGATCCGGGAACTCAACGAGGTTGAGGCCCTGGACCGCTACAAGGTCCATTTCATCGAACTTGTCGTGGACCGGATGAAACCGGAGGAGGGCGACCAGAAGCGGATCCGCGAATCGGTCGCTGGCGCCCTGTCCGCCGGCAAGGGCTCCGTCGCCGTCCTCGACCTCGAAACCGGTGCGCTGCAGCACTATTCCAAGCACCTGGTGGACCCGGAAAGCGGCCTGTCGCTCCAGGAGCCGCAGCCGCATTCCTTCTCCTTCAATTCCCCGCAGGGCTACTGCCCCCACTGCAAGGGGCTCGGGATGATCGTGGATGTGAACATGGACGCCATCATCCCCGACCGCTCGAAATCCATCGCCGACGGCGGCATCGTGCCCCTCGGCAAGGTCCGGGAAAACCGCAAGTTCGACATCATCCGGGCCATCGCGCGGAAATACGACTGCTCCCTTTTCGACCCCATCGACGCGCTGCCCGACGAGGCCATCACCCACATCGTGTTCGGTTCGGAGGAGCTGTTCCGGGTCGGCGAGGGCAACCTGTCCGAAATGGAATCCTTCGGCGGCATCGTCGATGACATCGAGGACAAGATCGTCTGCCCGGTGTGCGGGGGGACCCGGCTGAATCCGGAGGCCATGTGCTTCCGCATCGACGGGAAGACCATTTCGGAAGTGGCCGCGATGGAGATGACCGAACTGCGGAAGTGGCTGGATACCATACCGGAAGGCTTCACCGAAAGGCAGCGTAACGTGGCGCGGGACATCCTCAAGGAGCTCCGCGACCGGGTGCAGTTCATGCTCGACGTGGGCCTGGATTACCTCTCCCTCGACCGGCCGACGGGCTCGCTTTCCGGCGGCGAATCCCAGCGGATCCGCCTGGCCACCCAGATCGGCTCGAAACTGGTCAATGTCCTCTATATCCTGGACGAACCCTCCATCGGCCTCCACCAGAAGGACAACCGCAAGCTCATCGCCTCGCTGAAAACCCTCCGCGACGAGGGCAATTCGGTCATGGTCGTGGAGCATGACGCCGAGACGATGCTCAGCGCCGACTGGCTCGTGGACATCGGTCCGGGAGCCGGGGAGGAAGGCGGCCGCGTCTGCCTGAATGCCCCGCTCGATATGCTTCTGAAAGACGTCCAGCCGGACCCGGAAACGCGCCTCCACTGCGTTGTGGGGCCGTCCGTCACCCTCGACTACCTGCGCGGGAAGGAGTCCATCCCCGTGCCGGCGATGCGCCGGCGGGGGAACGGCCTGACCCTCTCGCTGCGGGGCGCCCGGGGCAACAACCTCAAAAGTGTCGATGTCGATTTCCCGCTCGGCTGCCTCATCGGCGTCGCCGGCCTGTCCGGCAGCGGCAAGTCCTCGCTGGTGAGCGAGACGCTGATGCCCATCCTCAAGGAGAAGTTCTACCGCTCCAAGGAGCGTCCGCTGCCGTATGACGCGGTCGAGGGGTTGCAGCACATCGACAAGCTCATCGAGATCGACCAGAGCCCCATCGGCCGGACCCCCCGGAGCAATCCCGCGACCTTCACGGGCGTTTTCAACGACATCCGCACACTCTTCGAGGAGACGCCGGACGCGAAGGTCCGCGGATTCAAGGCGGGCCGTTTCTCCTTCAATGTGCCCGGCGGCCGCTGCGAGGCCTGCAAGGGCGCGGGCATCAAGGTCATCGAGATGAATTTCCTCCCCTCAGTGCATGTCCCCTGCGACGAGTGCCGCGGGCGGCGCTACAAGGAGGACACCCTGGCAGTCCGCTACAAGGGGAAGAACATCAACGATGTGCTGGAAATGCCTGTCGCAGAGGCGTATGAATTCTTCAAGCCCATCCCGAAGATTGCCGTCAAACTCAAGGCGATGGTGGATGTGGGCCTCGGGTATATCCATCTCGGGCAGTCCGCCGTGACCCTGTCCGGCGGCGAATCCCAGCGCATGAAGCTGGCCGCCGAACTCTCCCGCCCGTCCACCGGCAGCACGCTCTATATCCTCGACGAGCCCACGACAGGCCTCCATTTCGAGGACATCAAGGTCCTCCTCGGCGTTCTCCAGCGCCTCGTGGATGCCGGCAACACCGTCCTCGTCATCGAGCACAACCTCGACGTCCTCAAATCCGTGGATTACCTGTTCGACATGGGCCCGGAAGGGGGAAGGAACGGCGGTTATATCGTCGCCCAGGGCACGCCGGAGGAACTCGTCCTCGACCCCGCATCCGTTACCGGACCGTATCTGAAGGACTTGCTGCGCTGATTTGCGCATTTGGTAAAATCGCCGTATCTTTGCCACCCATGCACCGGCTCCCGTCCGGCCGCATGGCCCTCGGGGTGTGGCGCAGTTGGCTAGCGCATCTGCTTTGGGAGCAGAGGGTCGTGTGTTCGAGTCACATCACCCCGACGTTGAAAACCAGGCACTTATAGAAAAATAGGTGCCTGGTTTTTATCGGTTCGCCGGATGATTGTGATTCTCTCCTGCCGTCTCCGGTTCTGACTGATAACCATCCGGTGATTAGCCGTTTCTGCGGCTCCGGGGAGGACGTGGCAGGCGAATTCCTGTGCCTGGAAGCTACCCTTCGGCGTACAGCGTGATCAGGTTGCGGACGACCGCGGCGGCGGCTTCCATGCTCTCGAGGGGGAGGAATTCCATCTTGCCGTGGAAGTTGAGGCCACCGGCGAAGATGTTGGGGCAGGGAAGGCCCATGAAGGAGAGGCGGGCGCCGTCGGTGCCGCCGCGGATGGGCTGGATCTTCGGCCGGATGCCGGCCATCTCCATGGCCTTGACGGCCTTCTCGACGATGTGGTAGTGGGGCTCGACCTGCTCGCGCATGTTGTAGTACTGGTCGCGGAGCTCCAGCCGGACGGTGCCGGCGCCGTATTTGGCGTTGATGAAGTCCGCGGCCCGGGTCATCAGGGCCTTCCGGGCTTCGAATCTCGCGCGGTCATGGTCCCGGATGATATAGGCGAAGTCCGCTTCCTCGACGCTGCCCTTGAAGGCGATGATGTGGAAGAACCCCTCGTAGTTTTCCGTGTACTCGGGGCGCTCGTTGACCGGGAGGAGTGCGTTCAGCTCCTGCCCGATGAGGATGGCATTGCGCATCTTGTTCTTGGCGTAGCCGGGATGGACGTTGCAGCCCTGGATGTGGAGCTTGGCGGAGGCGGCGTTGAAGTTCTCGAACTCGAGCTCGCCGATCTCGCCGCCGTCCATCGTGTAGGCGAAGTCCGCGCCGAAGCGTTTGACGTCGAAGGAATCGACGCCGCAGCCGATCTCCTCGTCGCGGGTGAAACTGACGACGACCGGGCCGTGCTTGAATTCCGGATGCTCCACCATGTACTGGACCGCGTCCATGATCTCTGCGACACCGGCCTTGTCGTCGGCGCCGAGGAGGGTTGTCCCATCTGTGGTGATGAGGGTTTGTCCCAGATAATGAAGCATTTCCGGGAATTCATCGGGTTTCAGCCGCAGGCCGGGAACCCCCTTGAGGTCGATGGCGCCGCCGTCGTAGTTTTCGATGATCTGGGGTTTGACATCCTTGCCGGAGGCGTCGGGCGCCGTGTCCACATGGGCGATGAAACCGACGGTCGGGACCTGCGCGTCGATATTCGCGGGAATCCGGGCATAGACGTAGCCATGTTCCTCGGTCTCCACGGCGACACCGAGGGCGCGGAGCTCGTCGGCAAGCATGTTTAGTAGGTTCCACTGCTTCGCGGTCGAAGGCTGGGTGGTGCTGTTTTCATCGGACTGTGTGTCCACGGACACGTAACGGAGGAAGCGGTCAAGTATCTTTTCCATCTTATTTGCTGGTTTTCATGGATGCGTAAATCGTGTAGGCGACGAGGGCCAGGAACGGGACGATGGCGACGGCCTCGCCATAGGCGGCGTTCCAGTCGCTGAGGAAGAGATCGACGTTGGCGAAGCGCAGGATGGCGCTCACGACGCCCATCAGGGCGCCGCCCGCAATGAAGCCGGAGGCGATGAGGGTGCCTTTCTCCTGCCGGGCGGCGTTGAGGGCCGCGTCCTTGGAACGGCTGCTGACGTACCAGGAGATGGCGCCGCCGATCACGAGCGGGAGGTTGAGGTCGATCGGGATGAACATGCCGAGCGCGAAGGGGAGGGCCGGCACGCCGCAGAAATTGAGGATCAGGGCGATGGCCGCTCCGATGCCGTAGAGGAGCCACGGGGCGCCCCCGCCCGACATCATCGGCTGGATGACGGCGGCCATGGCGTTGGCCTGCGGGGCGACGAGGGCGTTTTCCCCGACGAAACCGTAGGTCTTGTTCAGCACGAGCATGACGCCGCAGACGGTCACGGCCGAAACGGCGACGCCGAGGATCTTCCATCCTTCCTGCTTCTTCGGCGTGGAACCGATCCAGTAGCCGATTTTCAGGTCGGTGATGAAGGAGCCGGCGACGGAGAGGGCGGTGCAGACGACCCCGCCGATGACGAGCGCGGCCGCCATGCCGGCATTGCCCTTGAGGCCCACCGCGACGAGGATGAGCGACGCGATGATCAGGGTCATGAGGGTCATGCCGCTGACCGGGTTCGAGCCCACGATGGCGATGGCGTTGGCGGCGACGGTGGTGAACAGGAAGGAGATGACCGCGACGGTCAGGAGGCCGACGAGGGCCTGCCAGATGTTGTTGACCACCCCGCCGAAGGCGAAGAAGGCGAAGATCGCGAGCAGGGCGATGACGATGCCCCAGACGATGGTCTTCATCGGCAGGTCCTCATCGGTGCGGGCGGGTTTCTCCTCCGCGGTGCCGGGCTTGCGCCGGAACTCATTGACAGCCAGGCTTGCGGCGGACTTGATGACGCCGAAGGACTTGACGATGCCGATGATGCCGGCTGTGGCGATGCCGCCGATGCCGATGTGGCGGGCGTAGTCCTTGAAGATCTGTTCCGGGGACATCTCGCCGATGGTGGTCATGATGCCCGTGCCCATCAGGTCGATGACCTGGCTGCCCCAGATGAGGTTCATCAGGGGGATGATCACGAGCCAGACGAGCAGGCTGCCGCAGCAGATGATGAAGGCGTATTTGAGGCCGATGATGTAGCCGAGGCCGAGGACCGCAGCGCCCGTGTTGAGCTTCAGGACCAGTTTCGCCTTGTCGGCGAGCGCCTGGCCCCAGCCCATGACGGTCGTGGTGAGGGTCTCGCTCCAGGCGCCGAAGGTCGCGATGACGAAGTCGTACAGGCCGCCGACGAGGCCGGCCGCGAGGAGCGTCCTTGCGCTCGAGCCGCCGCCTTCGCCGCTGATGAGCACCTGGGTGGTCGCCGTCGCCTCCGGGAAGGGGTACTTGCCGTGCATCTCCTGGACGAAATATTTCCGGAAGGGGATGAGGAAGACGATGCCGAGCACCCCGCCGAGCAGCGAGGACAGGAACATCTGCCAGAAATTGACCTCCACACCTAATATATATATCGCGGGCAGGGTGAAGATGGCGCCGGCGACGACCGAACCGGAGCAGCCGCCGATGGACTGGATGATCACGTTCTGGCCGAGGCCGTCCTTCTTGCGGAGGGCGCCGGTCAGGCCGACCGCGATGATGGCGATAGGGATGGCCGCTTCGAAGACCTGGCCGACCTTGAGGCCGAGGTAGGCCGCGGCGGCGGAGAACAGGATGGCCATGAGGACGCCGACGGTGACCGAATAGGGCGTCACTTCGGCAAATTTCTTCTCGGCGGGAAGCAGGGGCTGGTAACGCTCCCCGGGCTTGAGTTCCCGGTGGGCGTTTTCCGGCAGGCTGACGGGTTTCTTTTCCATAGGAATCATTCGATTTGGACAAAGATAAGCATTCCTGCGCTTTCCTTGGTGCGGTGCGACGGGATTTTTGGGGAGGATCGTAAAAAAACTCAAAAAAAATTTGGCGGGTAAAAAATAATTGCTACCTTTGCAGTCCCGTTTGAAACGAGCACCCAAAAATGCGGTTTCGGACACGGTTCATTGACAATACTGAGAGAAAAGATTAAGAGGTAAAAGCAAAGATAGAAAGAGATAGTCTGTAAGAGTAAATGAGTTTTTTCGTTGAAATTAGGGACTGCAATTTCATAGGCAAGAGCAAAAAAATCGAAGGTCGTGCCGCCAGCCGGAAGGCTGGGAGGCATGTGAAACGAGATTCATTTGAGAAAGGAACGAAGAGCGAACGGAGGATGCCTAGGCTATCCGGAGGCGAGGAAGGACGTGGTAAGCTGCGAAAAGTCGCGGGGATCTGCAAACAGGAATTGATCCGCGAATGTCCGAATGGGGCAACCCACATGGCTGAAGGCCATGTACCATCGTGAGATGGGGCGAACCCGGGGAACTGAAACATCTTAGTACCCGGAGGAAGAGAAAGAAAGAATCGATACCCTGAGTAGTGGCGAGCGAAAGGGGCAGAGCCTAAACCGCCGTGTTTACGGACATGGCGGGGTTGTAGGACCGCTTACAAAGAATCATCCAGGAACTGGAAGACAGTGGAAACTGTCGGCGCAGAGGGTGACACCCCCGTACAGGCAACGGGGATGGTTCGAGAGCGGCACCTGAGTAGGGCGGGGCACGAGGAATCCTGTCCGAATCTGCGGGGACCATCCCGCAAGGCTAAACACTCCCGGAAGACCGATAGTGGACCAGTACCGTGAGGGAAAGGTGGAAAGGACCCCGAACAGGGGAGTGAAAGAGAACCTGAAACCGTTCGTTTACAAGCGGTCGGAGCACGCAAGTGCGACGGCGTGCCTTTTGCATAATGAGCCTACGAGTTGCATCTCACCGGCGAGGTTAAGCGCTTAAGGCGCGTGAGCCGCAGCGAGAGCGAGTCTGAACAGGGCGTTCAGTCGGTGGGAGCAGACGCGAAACCTAGTGATCTACCCATGACCAGGGTGAAGGTACTGTAACAGGTACTGGAGGCCCGAACCAGTTTCCGTTGAAAAGGGCTTGGATGAGTTGTGGGTAGGAGTGAAAGGCCAATCAAACTGGGAGATAGCTCGTACTCCCCGAAATGTCTTTAGGGACAGCCTCTGTCGATGGCTGCGTGAGGTAGAGCTACTGATAGGATGCGAGGGTTTCATCACCTGTCAAATCCTGCCAAACTCCGAATGCGCGCAGTGCCAGGCAGGGAGTGAGTCGTCGGGTGCTAATATCCGTCGGCGAAAGGGTAAGAGCCCAGACCTTCAGCTAAGGCCCCTAAGACCGGTTTAAGTTGTGAGAGAACGAGGTGACACCGCATGGACAGCTAGGATGTTAGCTTGGAAGCAGCTATTCATTCAAAGAGTGCGTAACAGCTCACTAGTCGAGCGGTGATGCGTGGATGATGAACGGGCATCAAAACCGGCGCCGAAGCTAAGGGATGCAGCAATGCATCGGTAGGGGAGCATTCCAGTCAGCCTTGAAGGTGTGCTGTGAGGCATGCTGGAGCGGCTGGAAACGAAAATGTAGGCATAAGTAACGACAATGGATATAGAAATATCCACACCGAAAACCCAAGGTTTCCTGAACAACGCTAAACGGATCAGGGTAAGCCGGGGACTAAGCGGAACCCGAAGGGGGGACGTGATGGACAAGCGGTTAAGATTCCGCTGCTCGCCATGCTGGTAGTTCTATGACCGGGGAGTGACACGGCCGCGGAGTTACGGAATACTCCGTTGAAGGGTGTAGGCTTAGGCTGAACCCCGACAGTACAGAGAGCCTTCGGGCGATCTGATAGCGCCGGTAACCATACCTGCAAGAAAAGTGGAGCTGCGTCAAGCGCATGGCGACCCGTACCGTAAACCGACACAGGTGGGTGAGGAGAGAATCCTCAGGTGCTCGAGTGAATCATGGCTAAGGAACTAGGCAAAATTACCCCGTAACTTCGGGAGAAGGGGACCCACAGTGATGTGGGCGCAGAGAAATGGCCCAGGCGACTGTTTACCAAAAACACATGGCTATGCTAAATCGTCAAGATGAAGAATATGGCCTGACACCTGCCCGGTGCCGGAAGGTTAAGAGGGGGGCTTAGCTGTCAAAGGCGAAGGTCTGAATCGAAGCCCCGGTAAACGGCGGCCGTAACTATAACGGTCCTAAGGTAGCGAAATTCCTTGTCGGGTAAGTTCCGACCTGCACGAATGGTGTAACGATCTGGGCACTGTCTC
>JAEEGG010007985.1_pt1 | contig 24183 bp, 13 predicted proteins | sample 9134161 | NCBI WGS metagenome assembly JAEEGG01 (sample SAMN16246543, study PRJNA631951) | gut metagenome | biome: gut microbiome; feature: rumen; material: CR-attached | host: Bos | place: Iran: Karaj | collected 2018-10
CCGGCATATCCGGCACCGGCTGCAGTGGTTAGAGCACCAGCGCCAAAGAATAGGGCGATAAGTGGAATTGGCATATGTATCCCCTCTGCGAAAAAATACCCGCTGTTACCGTAAAACAAGTATTAAAACAATACTGAAAGCATAAACTATTGGCTCTATCCCTATCATTTTCGCACGTGCCAAAAAAAAAACACGATCCACCACACAATTGCATAAACTCTGAGAACCTGCTTTTGTGGTTTTTAAAATTTTTGTGTTTGCGATCACACAAAACAGCGGCAGCTGGCTTAGACAAAACTGCCTGTTTCATGAAGTGAAAAACATGGGAAACATCTGAATCAATCCCTTACGGAGGAGCAATCTGGTCTCCACGAGACTTCGGCCATCATGCCGCCCCTCCGGAAAGCGGGGATCAGCTTTTCCGGAAATGAAGAAAGCGGAGAGGAGAAGGGGGCCGGAGGGCAGGGCGGCAGGAATGGAATAAAGCCTCATTACCGCACCCGCCGAACCTGCGTTTTCCCAGATAAAGCCGCAAACTAAAGAACCGCGGCGCAAAAAAAGAACCGGCAGGGTAATCCCGCCGGCTCTCTCTTGCTCTTAATTGCTCTTCTGAGCGCTCTTATTCAGAGACAGGCCCAGAAGCTCCGGTTATCCTCTCCGTTAAAGAGACGTGTCCAGAACTTTGATGCGGCTGTCGTTAACGGGAATCTCCACAGAGTTTTCGTAAACGCTGTTTCTGAGTTCATTGCCGTGAACGCCGTTACAGCTGTCTTCATTGGCTCTGTCTACCTGCTTGGGATCGTAGGTGGAAATCGAGCCGCAGGACATATATGCCCAGGGAAGACCCAGATTCCAGTGTCCCAGATAGCTCAGAATTTCGTTCAGAATCTCTTCGGATTCTATCGCATCGTTGTCGCCGTCAAAGAGGTGCAGTCCCCAGCCTTGGTATCCCGGGAACGGGAAGCTGTAGGTCCAGGCCTGCTCGTAATCACGGTAGGACACCCCGGCGTAGTCAAGAGTCTGTTCCGGCCCTCCGTTAACGCTGAAGGTCACCGGTTCAGGTTTCTTTCCGGCCTGACCGAAGAGGTTGGATCCGGAGCAGACAAGGACTGTGCTGAGTCCGGTGGCATCATCTTCATCCTTTCGCAGAATGCAGGTGGAATGAGGATTGCCGGAAGCCATGATGAAGTCCTGTCCTTCCCAGGTGGAGCCGCGGTTTCTGTCGAAGCTTTCAATGCCGGCATCGCAGTAATCGATGGTTCTCCGGTAATTCTTCATCTTGTAGACGCAGTGCAGATATTCCGGCTTGCCGGAGTCTCCGTAATTGCCGCCGAAACTGTCCCCGTTGTTGGTAATCTGAGTGCCGGATCTGGCATACTTGATGGTATTCAGATTCTTGGTAATGGTGCAGTCTGATCCCAGGCCGCTTCCGATTTGATCCCGGCATTGTTCCGTGTTCAAACCGGCGGAGCAGGTGTACTCCTTATCAGCAGTCTGTCCCATATGCACGTTGTACCAGCGCTTGTAGATTCTGCTATTTTCATCTGTATAGAAGCCAACGGTCAGGACAGAATCCAGCGTTCTGCTAGGTCCGTAACCCAAGGAATACCCGTTTTCCGAAGGAGTTCCGAAGGCTACGTCGGTGACTTCGGTAAGCTCCCGGACACCGTCATTGAAGTCTTTGAAGGAGGCAATGTTCATCACCGGAGCAGAGTACAGCGGATGATAGGTATCGTTGCTGGCATGAACAAGCCATTCGCGATCTGCCATGGAAGCCTGTCCCATGTAGTAGTGGGCATTGGCATCGTAATTGACGGATCTTTTTATCATGCGTCTTACAGTGTCGGTTTTAACTTTCTTGCCAGTGTTCTTGTCGTAGCAGATCCAGTTCAGATCCTCTGTCAAAGGATCGGAGTCTGCCGCATTGTCAGTATTCAGGTTGCTGTAGTAGGCCAGCTTGGCGTACTGCTTCTGGATTTCGGTTATCGTTGCAGTATCGGGAGCATTATTTTCCGGATCCTTAGGCAGGTGGTCTGCAATGCTGTTAAAGACTGATGAAGTGTCATTGCCCCAGCAGAAGAGGTTGTGCTTGTCCTCAGCCGAGGTTACATCGGCAAGAGCGCAGAAGGCCCAGTCGCCGGCGGCAACGGCGGTTGCCTTAAGGGAGTTCGGAAGCGCAACCTTAACCGGGTACGGCACTGCCTTGATGCTGAAGCCAGCCGGGAGCGGAGATCCGTCAAAGTCGGTGACACCGGCAAAGGGTTCGGTCACATCATGATCCGGATAGTCGTCGCCCAGTTCTTTGGATGTGTTGTTTCCCCAGCAGTAGATGCCGCCGTCTTTGGCAAGGGCGCAGACGGAATCCCGGGCCATGGCAAGGCTCTCAATGCCGGAAAGATTTTCATCATCGCCGTCCTGAGGACCGCTCAGCACCGGCATGGCGTAGACCACCGGTTCAGAGGTGACTTTGCCGGTACCGGTCTGTCCGAAGGTGTTGTCGCCCCAGCAGTAAACATGTCCGTCGTTGGTAAGCGCGCAGGCAAAGCGGAAGCCGGTTTCCACCTGCTTCACATTAACCAGAGGCACACCATCGCCCATTCTTACCTGCACCGGTTTGTAGCTGAAGAGATCCGTTACCTCGGCGCCGTTCAGAATCGGAGTTTTGTCAGCATTCTGGTAGCTTTCGGGATTGCCCAGATTGGCCCAGGCGTTGTTGCCCCAGCAGTAGACGTTGCCCATTACGTTAACGGCGCATCTGAAATCCTCGCCCTTGCCGGATGAAACATAGGAGAAGCTGCTTCTCAGCTTGTTTCCGGCAGTGAAGGCTGTGGCCACCACCTGCGGGAGATTGGACATGTCATCGGCTATGGCCGGGAGACTTGCCATTACCGCATCGGTATTATTGCTGACAGCTTCCAGCGTGGTTTGCACGCTTTCAGTGAGACCGTCATCAGAAGTTACATTGTATAAGGTGTAGCCGCCTTCTTCAGGGGTGTCGCCAGGCACCGGAATGATCCCCATGCCTATAAGAAGCTCATCGGTTATCAGAACTCTGGCGCTATCCGGAGTCAGCGAGGCGGGATCGTTGTAATCGGAAAGCATTACTTCAGTATCCAGCTTCAAAGCCTGAGCGATGGCAGCCAGTCTATTCTGATAGTTCTCGGCAGTGTCATCGTCATCTAAAGTTCCTGTTATATCTGCCAGAGTGGTAAACGGCGTTACGCGGTTGATATACTTTTCACAGAGGATATCGTTGCCGGCTTTGTCTTTGCAGAGTTCGCTGTCATCAGTATAGGTTTCAGCGCCGTGCAGCTGAGCCGAGAGCAGCAGATCGGAAGTCATTACGGTGGCCTGTCCCATCAGTGTGTTGGTACTGCCTTTTTTGATGCCGGCCATGACACGAATCATTCCGGATTCCTGAATGGTCTTCTGCTCTTCTTCGGAAAGGGTGAATACGGCAAATCCGGTGCTGTCGGTGGTCTGATTCAGATCGGTGTCTGTGCAATCCAGGTCGTTATCGATATCCAGGCAGACTTCGGCGCCTTCCACATATCCGGCCACTACCTGAACGGCAAGCTTAGCTGCTTTCTTATCCGGGTTATCAGGGTTGTCCGGGTTATCGGGGTTGTCAGGATTATCGGGATTATCGGGATTGTCAGGGTTATCCGGATTATCGGGATTGTCCGGATTATCGGGGTTGTCCGGATTATCGGGGTTGTCAGGGTTATCGGGATTATCGGGATTATCGGGATTATCGGGATTATCGGGATTATCGGGGTTGTCGGGGTTGTCCGGATTATCAGGATTGTCAGAGGCATTGGGATCGTAACTGGTCAGAGCGGCTGCCACGTCGGCGCCGGTAAGATCCTTTCCTTTCTTGCCCAGCTCTGTCAGTATCGTTGCAGTGTCGCTGCTAACTCCGGCGGCTTTCTCCGTAAGAACGGCCCCGCTGATGCTGCTGTCTTCGCAGATGGCCTTGAGGGCGGACTCGCTGTCGGGAAGCAGGCTGTTTCTTGAAAGCAGTTCACCGGCTACCAGGGCCGTAAGATTGCTTTCATTTATTTCGCTGTTGTAATCATTGTAGATGTCTCCGGATCCGGCGGCGGAAGAAGCTCCGGCTGCAACGGCAATGTGCTTGACCGTATCTTCATATTCGGACTTTGCGAGATCTGCGGAAGCATCATTGGTATAGGCCATGGCGGCCATGGTGGTAAACGGCGTTATGTTATGAACCGCATCAGGATTGTTCCGGTCAATGTAGATTTCCCGAGCCATGACGAGACTGTATCCCAGCTGCGTTTCAGTGCCGTAAATGGTATTTTTGGCGCCCGGGGAGGATTTGGAGATCACTCTTACGTGAGTAATGTCGTTGCCCGCGGAATCCTTAAGAGAGGAGTTCGGAATATCAATCACGGTTCTGCCGTTGGAATCAGTGTTGACGGTGGCCCGGATGTCACCATCGTCCATCTCGTAGTTACGGTTGAGATCCGCATAAACCTGCGCGTTTCCAATGTAGCCGTCAATTACCTGAATCTGCAGAGAGGTGGTTGCGGTGTCATCGTTATGGCTGTTATTGCTGCCGCCACCGCCGCATGCGGTGATCCCCATAATAGCCATAACGGCTGCTGAAAGCTTTGCAAAGGAATGAGTCATAGCTGTGTTCCCGTTTTCAAAAATATCTTGTTCTGGTACTGCAAAAATCCGCGGGAGCCGAAGATCCCGCAATGCGGAAAAAATTAGCACATTCGATATTAATTTTTGTCAACGCATCTCACACTATCATGTTTTACAAGAGTCACAGTTAACGTTTTTGCAAAGACATTTCAGAAGAGGCCCGGCGAAAATCTCCCTGAAAAACCGGAAAGAAATACGGCGGCTGAAAAGTCCGGTGCCGACAAGAGGATCATGACCGCCTGACCGGAGAGCGGGGAGCAAAAACCGGCGCTCTGAATCCGGAACGCAAACCTGAAAAAGAGCCGGGGGGAACCCGGGGTTTCCGACCGTAGCGCGGACGGAGCGCGGTTAAAAATCTAAATGTGATTAATATCACATTTTTGAACTTGATAATGCAATGCAGGTGAATTTTTCAAAAAATATTTCCGCCGGCGGCGAATTTTGGTGATAAAAGTCAAAAAAATAAGTAAAAATTGATTCAGATCAAGTACATAACACTTGCTATTGGCTACTATTTGCCGTGTTAACTGTGCGGGAGGCTTTTCAGCCCGCCGGATGGATCTTACGGGGTCTTTCCGGTGATGCGCCGCATGAGTTGGGGTATCCCAGACTAAAAAAAGGAAATTGATTTATGGCAACAAAGAAAGCTCCTGCCGCCAAAACGGAGAAGAAGACTGCTTCCGCCGCTGCAGAGAAGAAGACCGCTGCGGCTGCTGAAAAGAAGACTGCGCTTGCAGCTGAAAAGAAGACTGCGCCTGCAGCTGAGAAGAAGGCCGCTCCTGCAGCTGAAAAGAAGGCTGCTCCTGCTGCTGAGAAGGCTGCTCCCGCAGCTGAGAAGAAAGCCGCTCCCGCTGCTGAGAAAAAAGCTGCTCCCGCAGCTGAGAAGAAAGCAGCTCCCAAGAAGGCCGCAGCCAAGAATGTTACCAACAGCTTCTTCGATCTCACTCCTGAGGCTTTCAAGAACAAGATTATCGAGCATCTGCACTCTACTCTCGGAACCAGCGAGCAGAAGGCCAGCAAGCAGGCATGGTGGGTAGCTACCTGCGCTGCGGTTAACAGCATGGTTTACGAGCGTCTTACCCAGACTCAGCAGACTCACTTCAAGCATGACACCCGCGCGGTGCACTACCTGTCAGCTGAATTCCTTATGGGCCGTCTGACCTCCAACAATCTCTACAACCTGCACCTTTACAAGGTTTGCGAGGAGGCTCTCAGCTCTCTGGGCATCAATCTTGCCGATCTTTGCGAGTATGAGCCTGACATGGCTCTGGGCAACGGCGGTCTCGGCCGTCTGGCTGCCTGCTTCCTGGATTCCCTGGCCACTCTGAACATGCCGGCCATCGGCTACGGCATCCACTACGAGAACGGCCTCTTCCGTCAGGAAATCCGCGACGGCCGTCAGATCGAACGTCCTGATTCCTGGCGCGAATACGGCAATCCGTGGGAAATCTGCCGTCCGGAATCCGTGCAGGAAGTTCCTCTGGGAGGTCATGTGGAGACCGTATTCCAGGATGACGGCACCATCAAGAAGATCTGGCATCCTTCCTACATGGTAAAGGGTGTGCCCTGGGATATCCCGGTAGTGGGCTACAACGGTGAGACCGTTAACATTCTCCGTCTCTGGGAATCCCGCTCCACCGAATCCTTTGACTGGGACGTATTCAATGCCGGCGGTTACGTGGACGCTCAGAAGGAAAAGAGCATGGCTGAGACCATCTCCAAGGTTCTTTATCCTAACGATTCCACTGAAAACGGCAAGATGCTCCGTCTGACTCAGCAGTACTTCTTCTGCTCCTGCTCCATCAAGGACATCCTCCGCCGCTACAAGCGCGCTCATACCGGCAAGGACGGCGTTGTGGACTTTTCAGAATTTGCCGACAAGGTTGCCATTCAGCTGAATGACACCCACCCGACCATTGCCATCGCCGAACTGATGCGCATCTTCCTGGACGAGGAAGGCATGGAATGGGATACCGCCTGGAACATCTGCTACAAGGTATTTGCCTACACCAACCACACTCTCCTGCCGGAAGCTCTGGAAAAGTGGGCGGTATACCTCTTTGAGAAGGTGCTGCCGCGTCATCTGGAGATCATCTACGAGATCAACAGCCGCTTCCTTAACGGCGAATGCGAGAAGTTCTTCCCGGGCGACAACAACATCAAGGCCAAGCTCTCCATTATCGAGGAAGGCGATTGCAAGAAGGTCAGAATGGGCAATCTTGCTGTTATCGGCTCCAACAAGGTTAACGGCGTGGCCAAGGTGCATTCCGACCTGGTACGTACCGACCTGTTCCCGGAATATGCCGTTATCTGGCCGGAGAAGTTCTGCAACGTTACCAATGGCGTAACTCCGCGCCGCTGGCTCTGCAACTGCAACCCGGAACTGGCTGAGCTCTTCAGCTCCAAGATCGGCGATTCCTGGCCGGTGCATCTTGACGAGCTCAAGGAGCTGGTTAAGTTCGCCGACGATGCTGACTTCCAGAAGAAGTTCATGGATATCAAGCATCACAACAAGGTGAAGCTGGCTAAGGTAATCAAGGCCGAGACCGGCATTGAGGTGGATCCGGATGCCATTTTCGACATTCAGATAAAGCGTCTCCATGAATACAAGCGTCAGCAGCTGAACCTGCTCTACATTCTGGCTCTGTACCGCCGGCTTCTGGAAAACCCGGATCTGGACATCTGCAAGCACGTGTTCATCTTTGGCGCCAAGGCCGCTCCTGGCTACAAGACCGCCAAGGACATCATCTTTGCCATCAACAAGGTAGGCGAGCGCATTAACAATGATCCCCGCATCAACGGCAAGATCAAGGTGGTATTCATGCCTAACTACCGCGTCAGCCTGGCAGAGAAGCTGATTCCGGCCGCTGATGTTTCTCAGCAGATCTCCACCGCCGGCTACGAGGCTTCCGGCACCGGCAACATGAAGCTGGCTATGAACGGCGCCGTTACTCTCGGCACCATGGACGGCGCTAATATCGAAATCGTTGAAGAGGCCGGTATTGAAAACAACGCCATCTTCGGTCTGTCCGTGGAAGAGGTTAAGGATCTGAAGGCTCGCGGCTACAATCCCTGGGATTACTACAACAGCAATAACGAGATCAGACAGGCTCTGGACTGGCTGGACAGCGATTACTTCACTCCGGGCCGTCCTGGCGAACTGGCTTCCATCAAGCACGCTCTTCTGGGCGCCGGCGACCAGTTCCTGGCTCTGGCTGACTTTGCTTCCTACAGTGATGCTCAGGCCCGTATTGATGCTCTCTACAAGAACAAGAAGAAGTGGGCTCATGCCGCTATTGTGAACTCTGTTTCCATGGGCAAGTTCAACTCCGACCGTTCCATCAGAGATTACGCAGAAAACATCTGGAATCTGAAGGATTGCGAAGTTAAGTAACAGGGTTTCAATGTCTTAACCATAAGGATTGAGACAATCTTAAGAGAGACCGGCAGACTGCTTAAGCCTGCCGGTTTTTAATTTCGGTTTCCGGCAGTTTTTTTAATCTCTCGCTGCATTCGCTTTATCCCCGTTTCCCCCGCTGTTTTCTGTTTGCTGTCCTTTCGGTATCCGTATCAGTACCCGTTCCTGCGGTTGTCCGTCTGCCCCTCTTTAGCCCGGTATATCTCCCGGCCGGGAATGCCGGAAATGTGTAAAATATCTCAAACTGCGGCGTTAAATGGCCGCTTTGCCGGATTTTTTAAGCTGAAAGCTTCGGCTCCGGATTATGATAAGGAGAACCGGGGTTATCCTGCTCCGGGGGGGAGTGTTTTCGGGAGGATTTTTTCAGGCGGGAATCCTTCCTGAAGCCATAGCGTAATGGCAGGGGGACAGGCAATATGACCACAGACGCCGGCAATTCGGAAGCTGCGGCAAAGGGCCCGGCAGCGGCAGCAGCGCATAAGGATACCGATTATTCCTTTGAACCGGTTCCCGTAACTGCCCGGAAGGGGATCCTGCCTCTTGTTTTTGTTATGACGGGGTTTACCTTTACCTCCTCTGCCATGAGCGTCGGCGCCAAAATGGGCACTCTGGCTGATTTTCCGAGCTTTGCCATCGCTTTGCTTCTGGGCGGTCTCTTTCTCTCGGTCTACACTGGCAGTCTGGCCTATATAAGCTGCCGCACCGGCATGTCCTTTGATCTTTTGGCCCGGCATTCCTTTGGCATGCGGGGATCCCGTCTTCCTTCCCTGGTAATAGCCATGACTCAGATGGGCTGGTTTGGGGTCTGCACCGCCATGTTCGCTCTCCCGGTCTCAGAATATCTGGGATGCTCTCCTTACATCGCCGCAGCCGCATCCGGGGCCTGCATGACGCTGACCGCCTATATCGGCTTTAAGGGACTGGAGATCCTCAGCTATGTGGCGGTGCCGCTGATTCTGGCACTGGGGCTCTGGTCTCTGCATCTGGCTCTGGGAGATGCCGGGGGCTCATTGGCGGATATTTTTCGGAACAGCAATGGCGAGCCTGATTTGAACCTTCTTACCGGCATGGTTATCGGATGCTTTATTTCCGGAGGCAGCTCCACGCCGAATTTTACCCGCTTTGCCCGCACTCCCGGGATTGCGGTGCTGTCCACGGTGGCGGGCTTCGGGCTGGGAAATTCCCTGATGCTGCTGTTCGGGGCTGCCGGCGGGGCCATTACCGGCAAGGATGACATTTTTTATGTCATGATAGCTCAGGGACTTTTGCTGTCCGGATTTTTGGTACTGGGAGCCAATGTCTGGACTACCAATGACAATGCTCTCTATTCCGCCGGTCTGGGGCTTTCCAATATATTTTCAGTGCGGAAAAAGATCATGGTGCTGGCGGCCGGAGTCCTGGGCACTGCGTGCTCCTTCTGGCTTTATGAGCATATGGTGTCCTGGCTCCAGTTCCTGGGAGCCACCCTGCCTGCCATCGGCATTATCATGATTCTGCATTATTGCAGGTACCGGAAGGAGTATCAGAAGACAGCGGAAAATTGCCGAAACTGGCGGTTTTCAGCTATTATCGGCACTGTGGCCGGATTGCTCTCGGGTTTTTTTATTCCTCTCGGGAACAGCAGCATTAATTCCATGTCTGTCGCGGCCGCGGTCTGGTATGTCTGTCAGCTTTGGGAAAACAGACTTGCCAAAGGAGCCGCCTGACTGCTTTTAACGGGTGAGGGTACCGGGAGGCGAAAGAACCGGAATTGCCAAAAAGGATAAAGCGCCAAAATTCGGTATTTTTTTAAGGCGGCGAGTAACAAAAATCGTAAAATTGAGAACGCCGGGACGCCTTCAGTTTGCCGGTTATTTTCAAGTTTTGGCATGACTGCGGCCTGATTCAGGAAGGGCGGAAAGGCGAGTATGACGTTTAGGAGGATCGGATGTTAACAAAGCTTTCGCACATGGTCATATTTTACAAAAGGTTTGCAGATGTCTGCGAAAACGCAGGATTAGGTGCCATCCTGTGGGGGATCATCCAGATAAGCTGTTTTGACGGGGCAGTCATACCGGGCATTGCGGTGACAGTGTTAGGCTGCCTTTGCGCGGCAATGGCCATATTCATTGATATGCTGGCAGGAAGGGAGTGATTATGTCGGGAGTGGTTCTGGGAAATCTCATCGCTGTTTTGGTTTTGGCAGTTCTTCTTGCTATTGGTTCCCTGGGCATCTATTTCCATTATCAGGAGAAGAAGAACAAGCTGGAAAATGACACCCCGGAAAATAATGACCAGGAAGACAAGAAGGGGTAACCAGATCTCCTGGCACGAGTATGTTCTGAACCATTCCGGAACAGGCGACGGTGGGATCAGGAATTTCCAGAACAAACTGTCAGTATGGGCGGAAAGAGGTGTCCGAGGTTTCCGCAGCGGTTTAATGAATGCGAGCCGCCATAACGCGATGACGCTTCATTATTAAGGGCGGTTTTTATTGGGTTTGGCGGCATCAAACCAGGGTTTGCTGCATGATATCTTTGGATTGGGGCAAAAAACTTTGGATTGCCGTGTGATATCTTTGGATTGGTGGCGCAAGACTTTGGTTTGATATCTGTTTTCTGGGGTTTGGAGCAGAGGTATGGATTACACGCAAGTTAAGAAAAATGCCAATGAGATTCTAAAAAACAGAATCGCTGAATGCTCCTATATCGAGTATAAATCCTCAGAAAAGCAGCTGGACGAGATTTTAAAGACTGTCTGCGCCTATGGAAACAATTACTGCGGTAACGATATGCAATACCTGTTTATAGGCATTGAGAAAGAGAAAACCGCTGAAAACAAAGCAATTCCCGTATTACCAATAAAGGGAATTGCGGAAGGACAGCTGGAAAAGCGCAAAAGCGCTATTAATTCGTTGCGTTCATTTTTGTACCCAGAAGTTTCATTTGAGGTAATTGCCAATCAATTTGCCGGTAAGAATTATCTGCTCCTTATTGTTAGGAGTCATACCGGCGGTCCCTTCATGGTTGCGTTGACAGAGGAAAACAGCAAAAAGATAAACCTTAAACCGGGAAGATATGTCCGAATAGGGGCGGACACCAGATTAGCCAGAGTTGATGAAGAGTATGATCTTTTCCGTAAATTTGTTAATTTCCACTACAGTTCTGCTGCAAGCGCAGACGCTGTTCTGGATGATCTGGATTTAGATATTCTCGCGGAGTACGCCCATAGAACGGCCACGAGACCAATATATGAAGGACTGTCAAAAAGGGAGCTTGCCCGGATGCTTAATCTTCTGGATAAGAACGATCCTGATGGCATGCGAGTAAAAAATTACGCGGTGCTCATGTTTGCTGAGCATCCGGAGACAATAATACCTTATGCCTATGCAGAACTCATAATAGACGTGCTCGGCACCAGAAGAAAGATGATGTCCAAAGTCTTTAAAGGAGCGGCGTGGAAGCAGTATTATGCCGCGCTGAACTACATTGATCGTCATATCTTAAACGAGCTGGTCATCCGAGGAGCCGGAGACGCCGTTGACAGAAAGATCCGGAATTTTCCGTATATTGCAGTTGAAGAATTGCTGGCTAATGCCTTTGTTCACAACAATTATGAAAACGGTAAGCCGATTCAGGTATACGTCTCTGAGAAGCAAATTAACATTGTCAACTACAATAAGCCGCTGCCGCCGCTTCGCATCAGCGACCTGAACGAAAGATCGTCTTTTAATGAAAGAGATACTGAAAACCCTGAACTGAGAGATATGTTTAAGGCGCTGGGGATTATCGAGTCCTTTGGCACCGGAATCGGCGAAGCTAAGAGAGCTATGCGGGAAAACGGTTCACCGAATTTGTATTACAAAACCTTTGAAAACAATGGCAATGTTACCTCGGTAGTTATTCCGATTAATGAGGAGTACTTTGAAATAAAAAGCAACGACGCCGCAAAGGAAACGGCTCAGAAAACAGGCAGCATTGACCCGGTCGCTATTGAAACTGAAACGCAGTCTTTTAAACAGAAAGTCCTGAAGGCAGACTTTTCTGATGCCATCAAGATAAATGTCATCAGGCTGCGTGAAGTGATAGGAACTGAGGTTTTTGGAAATTCCAGAATAGTTGCGGTTTTAGGCTGCTCGGAAGTAACTGCGACGTCTTATATCAAAAGGATGCATAAGGATCTGCAAATAGCTGCTCCGGTTAACGGGATGGGCAAAGGAAAATACAGGTTTATCGTTTAACCCGAGAAGATGCCAAAACGAGCGGGAAACGATACTGAAAAACAGCAAACACAGAAACAGACAAACTGAACGAAAGGAGTTAACAGCTGGGATTTTTCAGATGGTGGTCGCTATAGGGATCGAACCTATGACCTCCTCCTTGTAAGGGAGATGCTCTCCCAATTGAGCTAAGCGACCATCTGAGACGGAAGTTTGCATGGTGGTCGCTATAGGGATCGAACCTATGACCTCCTCCTTGTAAGGGAGATGCTCTCCCAATTGAGCTAAGCGACCATGCAAAGCGACTTTTGGTGGGTCCTTACGGGTTCGAACCGTAGACCAATTGATTAAGAGTCAACTGCTCTACCAACTGAGCTAAGGACCCAAAGTCTGGGAAAGTCAAAGCATTAACGCGGTGGTGGGTCGTGACGGATTCGAACCGTCGACCAACGGATTAAAAGTCCGCTGCTCTACCGACTGAGCTAACGACCCGCGGTAGTCCGTTGCGTTCCGTGCTTCAACGGTGCTTATGATACTAGATTTTTCCAATCATGCAAGCATTTTTAAGAATTTTCTTAAAAAACGGCCTTGAGTGATGCTTTTTTAAGCAAATTGGCTAAAAAACAAGCGCTTTTCGGGATAATCAGAGACTTAAAAACAGAATTGCCGGGGAAAAACAGCCCTCCGGCAGGGGAATTTCCCGGCTATTTCGGCTTTCCCCTTCGTCAGGAAGCAAGGGCTTTGCCGGGGATATTCGATTACGCCGCTACTCCTGAGCCGCGGGTTCCGGCGGGTATTCGATGTATGTGGGTATTGGCTTCCGGTTATTGAGCTCCTTTTTCAGGAGGGATTCATAGCCGTCGATAAGCTCCTCATCCCGCATGAACTCCTCCAGAATAATCGCTCCCCGGCCGTCATATTCAAAGCCCCGGGCGGACAGCACGGGATACCCCTGATCCTCATGCCAGAGGAATTCAAAGATTTCCCGGCGGTCAATGATGCGGCCGTTCCCGCGTTTAACCTTGTGGGTGAATTCAAAGGAAACGGTAAAACCGTCCTTGGTGATATCCGAGATGCGGTAGTCGGTGGTGACGTCTTTGGCAATGAAATTCTTCAGGGTTACCTTCTTTCCTTTAAAAAGCATGGCGCTCCGGGGCTCGTCCCGGTACTGTCTGGTATCAGTCCAGGAGCCGGTAAGCTTTTGGACAAAGGCATCGTCTTCGCTGGCTCCGGCCGGAGCCAGGGCCGAGCCGGCCGCAAATACGGCGGCGAGTATTCCCAGAGCACAGGGCAGTTTTTTCATAAATCATCTCCAGAATGCAGGGCACCGGTCTCCGGTTTACCGTCTCAATCGTAGCGTTCCTTTCTGTCAATGATCCTTACCGAGGAACGGTGGCTTTTGAAGCTGACGCCGCCGTTGGAGGTCTGACTGTCATAGAGGTAATCCAGAGAGTTTCCTCCCAGCAATACCGAGCTCTTGAGGCGGTATTCCAGGGTGCAATTATCCCGGATTATGCAGTCCTTCTGAGTGCCCTCAAGCCACAAAAATCCCTTGTTGAATCTGCCGGTGGGATTGTCAATAAAGTTGCCGGCGTCTCCCTGGCAGCCGGTATCGGATGAGCCGTGGCAGACCGGTACTAGCTGGATATTTTCCGTGGCGCTCAGGGCTGCTATTACTCCTCCTGACTCGGTGTAATTAGATATGGTCTTGCTGAAGATCAGGTTTTCCGTATAATTGGATACGGGGTTCCGGAGATGGAGTTCGGTGCAGGAATCACTGGCGCTGATCTCCCAGTTGCCGTCTCCGGCGTAGTACTGCAGGGTCACCGGAGTATATATGACGTCAGTTTCTCCCTGGGTGATCTGGGAGACCAGTCTGCCGTAGATAAGCTCAGGAGCTTGGCTTGCCGGGGTGAAGAAGGTGAACTTGTCGCTGTCGGATATTGTGCCGTCAAAGCTGGCCGCAAGGGGGCTTCCGTTGGGCAGCAGGCTTCTGATATTGGGAAGTCCGGTGATCTCCCGGCTGCCGTTGCAGCCGTTACCGAAGTTGTCATTGTCCGGGAGACAGTAGCTGAAGTTCAGCCAGCCCCCCAGCCGGATCTCCTCGGGAACGGCCAGCTCGGCCCGGGAGGTTGTAAAGGAAAACCTGAAGGGATAGCCGTGCTTGGCGCTGTAGTACTGATATTCAGGTTTGAGCCAGTGGGCTTTCAGGGTGCTGTTGAATTCCAGCGTATAGTCCTGGCCGGTTCTTATGCTCTTGCCGGCGGTGAGGTTTCCGCTGCCATCCTTGGTGATTTTGGTGAGAGTGGCCTTGAACGGGGTTTCGTTGGAATTTTTGTTCCGGTAGGCGTCGGGAATCACGTCAATGGGGGTTCCGGAGCTGTCGATACCGGTAATTAATCCTGAAAATGTCAGAGACTGCCCGTAATAGGCCGGACAGGTGTCTCCGATCTCCCGGATGCCGGCGAAATTTTCAAAATCGGCCTTGTCCTGGGTCATGACATCCTTCCGGGTCAGATCATCGCTCAGGTGGAGCCAGCCCTCGCTGACAGCCATATAGGACGGATAAACCGCATAAACCGGGCTGAAGTAGTAGGTGGGCTTGTCAGCGGAGAAATCCTGGTACGGCTTTTCGGAAGCCAGACTGAACCAGCCGGCGGAATTCCTGATGCTGAGACAGCCTTCCGCATCGGTGATAAAGCCGGCGGTTATCGGATTCGAGCAGTTCGGCGTCATGCTGAAAACAGCACCGGAGTCACTTTCTGAGGTGTTCGTAAGGAAGACTCCCGCAGTGGTGTCCGTGGGATTCTGGCTCCAGCGGTTGAGCTTGTCCGGATCAATCATGCTGAAGGCATCTGAAAGCTCCCGGGGGTAACTGCTGCCGCTGAGAGAAACCTTGTTTGCGGCAACGCAGACGCGCTTCAGGCTGTCAGCGGTGGGATTATCCGGGCAGCCGCTGTCCGGACACTGAGCGGGATAGGTTTTCAGGCGGTAGTCAGCGCCGGTTTTGAGTTCGCTTACCGGATTCCCGTCGTTGTCAGAGGCGCTGCCGCAGATGGCATAGGGGAGACTGAGCACCTTAATATCGAAAGCCGTGCCGGTTTCCGGACTGAGAGGCACTGACACCAATTCGGCAGACTCCCCGGAGCCTGCATTGGATTCGGAACTGTAATTAATGGCAAGGCCGGTGATTTTGGCATTGCTGTCCGGGAAGTGCGGGGAGGTGATGGTGAAGTTCGGTACCAGCGCGGTGCCGCCGTCGCTCTTTATGGTAACGGGAACCGTTACTTTGCCGGTGCTTCCTGCCGGAACTGTGGTAGCTCCCTGAGCGGTTTTAACGGTCAGGGGATTCCGCCCCGCGCTGAAGGTGATGTCCGCCGATGACGCAGTCAGGGAGGAAGTTGACGCCTCGCCGTTCATGGAAATAGTCAAAGAGTTGTTGGGCTCATTGATGTATTGTTCGGCTTTGGCGGAAGCGGAGATCGCGCAGCCGGGAACGTCAAAGGTGCATGAAGCGGCGGGAGAGTTCGCATCCCCGCAGTAATAGATGCTGCCGGTCTTTTCGGGAATGGCAGCGGAGACGCTGCGGCTTTCCCGAGCCGGTTCCAGCCAGATCTGGCCCTGATCCAAGGTGGTACGGGCACTTCCGGACAGCAGCACTGAGCCTGTGTAGGGGGATAGTGACTCCGCAGGAGTGCAGAATTTGTCAGCGCAGGATTTAAACTGGAACTTTGCCGGAACGCAGCCGCTTCCGGTGTCTGCGGAAATCCTGAAATATTCGTCTTCGTTGCCTTCATCATTGTATTTGTTTATGAAGTGCACCTTGCCAATATGGAGATCATTACATTGATTCGGCTCTGTGTCGTCCTTGCATTTTAAAGTAAAGGTGAAGTTATGGGCATTTACAGCGATTCCAGTATAAATATCCCGTTTTTCCCGGACTTCTTCCTCGTCAAGATCCGAAATATCCAGAGTGAGCGTGTAAGACACATCGGCGGTGCTTAAAACCAGCCGGCGTTCATTGTCGATGATATCTTCGTTTCCGGAAACCGGAATCGTGGCACTGTAGTTTAGGTCATGATTGGCGATGGTGATTTCCGGATGACCGTTGAAATTAATCTTGACGGTGTGGTTGGCATGTAAGAGACCACCGTAGATTCGTTCAACAGAATTGTTCTGATCATCTGGATCTTGCCAGTCTTCAAACATGGTGTTGGGGAGCCATAAGTTGTTCCCCAAGATGTCGATTAAATCGGGGCCTTGTATATTGAATAAAATGGGGCCTTGTATACGCTGATCATTCCGGGGAAAATGTATGAGTGAATTTTCGCCGGATCTGTTGATTTTGGTATATTCTAGTTTTGTGAAATGCCAGGGATGATATTCATCGACATTGGCCGATTCTGTTTCCTGATGCCAGTTATATACGTAGCGGATGTTTCCGGCTTTGATTTCCGTCAGCACCGGAATATTGACATAAAACGTGGGGTCTTTAAAACGGTCACTGGTGCTTCCCTGCAGGGTCTGACTGAAACAGGCATCGTAAACATCATGTACATACTTTTCCCGGGCAGCGGGTTTTCCAACGAAATTATCTGCGTTTTTGTTACGAAAAGACAGCGCCTTGAGCTTTGATTCGCAATCCTGGGGATCAGCCATGGCTTCATTAATTAAGAGCGGTATCAGCAGTATTAAATAACAGGGAAAGCGGCGCATGACTCACCTCGATTCTGCAAAATTCCTAAAAGCGTTCACCAGGATAATATCCGGGCTCCTGATCTGATTTCCGAAGCCGCGGAGAAGAACGGATATCCGCAAGGCAGCCTGCAAACCTGCCGGAAATACGGCTGCCTTTTCTGAGTCTAGCAGCTTTTCAATAATTTAACTTTGAGTTTTGCGTTGTTTTTGCACTTTGGTGCCGCCCGCCCGTAAAAAATATGACGGTTACAGGATTTCAGGAGACTCTTCCCGTGAGATTCCGGCCGAAATTCATGGGAGCAGGGATCTCCGGGGTTTTCAGGGAAAAGACTGAGAGGACAGGAAAGAGGCAGAGAATAACGGGCCAGAACAGGGTAAAACCAGGCTTGTGCTACTGAATAAAACTGTACCTTGATGCATCCTCCATAGGTACAGGCAGACCTGTTAAGCTTCGTTTTATCTAGGCTTCATCGTTTTCTGCGGCGCTGGCAGCCAGCACTTCTTTGAAACGACGGCTGATCTCAGAAATTGCCTTGCTCCAGATGGCACTGGTGTCTGCTGCCTTCTGCTCTCTCATTATCACGTTCAGCATGTCCAGAAGCTTCATGTTGGACAGGTCATAATCAAAGCCGGCCGCGATCCCCAGACAGAAACTGATAATATCATCCTCGGTTGCTAAATTGGGTGCCAGATCGGGCACCGCATCAGGAGCGCTGCCAGTTTGCCCGGCGGATGCGGCGTTCCCGGCCGGTGATTGTTTCAGGCCTGCTTGCAAAACCGGTTCCGGAGTGATCGGATCCTTGCGTGCGCTGCTCTTTTGCATATCATCATCTTTAGGAAAGACGATCACGGATTCCGGTTTTATGGCTTTCCCGGGTTTTTTGTAATGGTGTTCAAAATAGTAGCGGAGCTGCGTTCTGCTGGGAGCCGGGGTATCAGGATATTTCTTTTCCCACTCCTCCAGACTGCGCATGTATGCCTTTTCCAGGGATAAATGATTCTGAGTCAGCAGGTATTTCTGGCAGATCATTTCCAGATGAGCATTCATTTCCGGGGAACGCGGACATTGTCCTTTGCGTCCGGAGGTACTGCATCCTGCTGTCCGGCCGCTTTCCGGAATAAGGGCGGTTACAGTGAGACCTTTCTTCCAATAGGCCAATAGATTCCTTCTCAGCTTGATAAGCAGTTTTTTATCGCCGCCTGAAGCATCTCTGAAGGCCGCTCTTCTGGTAAGCGGATCGTAAAGCCTGGGATCGCTGATAAGTTCCTTAATGGAATCAAATCTGCTCTGCGCCCGTGCCATGATTTTTAGTGAAGGTGTGGACAATCTGAGCTTCTCATAGGGATCCGGCGCATATTTTGCCGTCCCGTTTTTGAGGGCTTTTTCAAGCTCATCGGCAGGATAACTCTCCAGCGCCAGAGCATCCTGATGCAGAGGAAAAAGAATGAACTCACTGCCCGCACGATGGATAATCCGATAACAGGCGCCGTCAATCTCCAAAACGCTGTTTATCAATACCGTCATGGTCTCCTCGCTGTCTCTGTTTTCAGGTCATGCTTATCTATGGGAATGTCTGCCGGTGTTTCTGACAGGGAAATGATCAAGCCGCATCCGCTGCGCAAAAGCCCGGCGCCGCTCAGGCGCTCTCCTTCGCAAGTATATTGGTGATGTTCCCGTCAGCCCGTCAGAAAGGTTATGACATATGTTAACAGTTTGATTTGGCAAACAGCAACAGGAATAAAGAAAAGGAGAAGAAGGACAGCACCGGGGTGATTATGGGTTATCATACCGGTATTGCAACGAACAGCGGATAGAAATATGAAGGAAATTACTGAAATCAGAAAAGAGGTCAGCTTCAGAGAGGTTACTTCGGAGGAGGCGGGCGGCCGTCTCGACAATTATCTTATCCGGGTGCTCAAGGGAGTCCCCAAAAGCATGGTCTACCGCATTATCCGGAAGGGCGAGGTGCGGGTAAACGGCGGGAGAACCAAGCCGGAATACAAGGTCATGGCCGGAGATCGCATCCGCATTCCGCCGGTGAGGGTTTCAGATGCCCCGGTGGCGCTGCCGTCCCCCCGGCTTGACAAGGTGGCGGCTCTGGAAAACGCCGTGGTTTACGAGAATGACGGCCTTTTGGTTCTCAACAAGCCGGCCCATATAGCGGTGCATGGCGGGAGCGGTGTGGAATACGGCGTTATCGAGGCTCTGAGAGCGCTCCGTCCGGAGCTCCGCTATCTGGAGCTGGCCCATAGGCTGGATCGGGAAACCTCCGGGTGCCTGATTATCGCCAAAAAGAGAAGTGCCCTCCGTTTTCTTCATGAGGAGTTCCGGGAGAAGGAACTCAGCAAGCAGTATCTTGCTTTAGTTCCGGGAGTTTTCAATAAAAGAGGGTGCACGGTCAGGGCTCCTTTGGAGCGCATCACCTTGCCTGCCGGAGAACGGATTGTCCGGGTTAACGAGAATGCGGGCAAGCCCTCGGTTACGGAATTCCGGGTGCGGCAGACCTTCCGGGACGCCACGCTTCTGGAATGCTTCCCGAAAACCGGCCGCACCCATCAGATAAGAGTCCACCTCGCGCATCTGGGTTTTCCGATCCTGGGGGATGAGAAGTACGGCCGGCGGGAAAACGATGCTCCCTTTGTTCCTCTGGGACTTTCCCGGATGTTTCTCCATGCCGAGAAGATAACGTTTCAGGATCCGGCAGTCGGAAAAACGGTTACCGTCACGGCTCCGCTGCCCCCGGAGCTTCAGGCTCTTCTGGAAAAGCTGGAACCCGCTGCCGCGGAGTAAGGAATGCGGTATAAACGGCGTAAATGGGCGGTTTTAGTTCTGTTAAGCCGGAAACCGGCTTAACAGAACATCTCGGAAACAGTCCCGAGGCCGGAGCCGGCAGCGCAAAACCAAAGCAAACGCAAAAACAACGCCAGCAGTGCAGGATTCAAATGGTGTAATGGGGAAGATGAAGAGAATCTGAGTGGTGGTCGCTATAGGGATCGAACCTATGACCTCCTCCTTGTAAGGGAGATGCTCTCCCAATTGAGCTAAGCGACCACTGGGAAATCTGTTCTGGTGGGTCCTTACGGGTTCGAACCGTAGACCAATTGATTAAGAGTCAACTGCTCTACCAACTGAGCTAAGGACCCGGAACAGTGCATCGCGTTTCGCGATGAGTGCATGATACGGTTTTTTAGGAATTATGCAAGAGATTTTTGAAAAAAAATGAACTTTTTTCGCTGAGAACGCTTTCATGACGGGCTTCGCCGCTGTGACCTCCGGATCTCCCGGCTTTATCAGGCGTTTTTGGGAAACGAATACCGGGGGAATGCCGCAGTTTTGTTCTTGATACCTGCAAGATACCGGCAAAACGCCGCCAGGACAGGATACCGGAACCGGACAAAGGGGATCACGGATGCCGCAAAAGCAAAAACACTCTCTATCTGAAAATCAAAATCACGGGGAAGGAAGGGAAATAAACATTGAGTGGTGGGTCCTTACGGGTTCGAACCGTAGACCAATTGATTAAGAGTCAACTGCTCTACCAACTGAGCTAAGGACCCATTACGGAAGGGCTGTTCCTGAGAACAGTGCGCATTATATTCCTTTTTTCGGCGCTGGCAACACTTTTTTGCATTTTTTTATTTTTGCGCTGCCGTTCACCTGACGGACGGGGATGGTGTTATCCTTTGCCGCTCCTCCGGGAGGATTTCTCCCCGGTTATTATCCGGCTTTGGAACCTCCGGTTTTTGTTTGAATCTAAGCTGATGCTGTGGTAATTTTTCAGGAGCGGCTTTCTGTCCGGGACGATGTCCGGACAGGATTTGCCGGATCCTGCCAAAAGCCCGTGTTTCACGGACAAGTTTTTTTCTGCGAGGCTAAATTAATGAAGCGCTTACTCAGAACCTGCGGCATCGCGGCCGCTGTAATCTCTCTGGCTCCTTTTCTTCAGGCCTGCGGCGAATACGGCGCCGTGGACTGCTACAGTCAGAAGACCTATGACCGCAGTCTGGCTGATGTGCTCGGTCAGATCGATGACCGGTATCCGGGACAGTCCCGGCAGGTGCGGCAGTATCTCCATGAGAAGTCGAAGGATGCTTCCATGGTTAAGGAGGTCTGCAATATGGACGCCGAGCATCTGGCCGCTCTGGTGGAAAAGCGCAATGCCAGGGGAACCATGGAGCAGATTGCGGACAGCGTCTCCAGCAGCCTTGACGAAGCCGGTAAAGCGGTAAAGGAATTTTTCAGCGACGATTCCGATGACGGAAAAACTCAGGATAAGCCTGCCAAGCCCTCCAAGCCGAACACTGCTTCCGGCGCTCCTAAAAGCGAAATCGGCAAGGACGGCATTAAGACCTATACGGTACCTCGGGTTGACTGCCGCTACGGGGACTTTTATCAGAAGAGCCTGGATGCCATCTTCCGGGATCTGGGATCCCGTTCTCCCAGCGCCTCTCTGGAGGTGAAGAAGCGTCTTAAGGCCAGAAATATGGAATCCGGCCGGGGGAACGCCATGGATCAGGAGCTCTGCGATAAGACCACCCGCGAATTCACGGCATTCCTGGCTCCGGATCTGGTAAACGGCATTGACTGGAGCTACAAAACCGATTCCGAGGTGTTCCGGGATTCCTGGACCAAGGCCGGAGAGGATCTGGAAAATGCCCTCAATGAGGCCGGAAAGTCCATTGACAATGCTCTGACCGAAGCCGGCGATGCTCTGGAATCCGGCTGGAACAGCATGCGGGACGGAGTTGACAGCTACTTCGAGCAGAGAAGGGCGGACAAGGAAAAGGCCAAAAAGGAAGAGGAAGCCGGAAAGAAAGAGGATCAGAAGCGGTAATTCGCAATAAAGGCGGCAGGAACAGACGGAAATGGCAATAATCATGGGAATTGATCCCGGCTCCCGGATCACGGGCTTCGGCGTCATTGAGTCCGTGGGCGGGGATCTTAAATACCTGGACTCGGGATGCATCAGAATGGAAAGCGAGCAGCTGTCTCTCAGGCTCGGTCAGATCTATGAGGGCATCACCGGAGTTATTGCTGAGTGGCATCCCGACTATGTGGCGGTGGAGGAGGTCTTCATGTCCAACAATGCCGCCAGCGCCCTGAAGCTGGGGCAGGCCCGGGGCGCCGCCGTGGTGGCGGCGGTAAACGCCGGCATTCCCGTTTACGAATACACCGCAAGACAGATAAAGAAGTCGGTGGTGGGCTACGGCAATGCCGAGAAGTTCCAGGTGCAGGAAATGGTGGTGAGAACGCTGCGCCTGAACGGCTGTCCCCAGGCCGATGCCGCCGATGCTCTCGCGGGAGCCATCTGTCATGCCAGCACGGTGGGCACTCTTATCGGACTTTCCATCGGGGGCTGCTCCAATACCAAGGGCAATGCCCGGGGGAGAGTGTACTGATTTCTTGCAGGAAGAAAATTTTTCTGCTAGAATTTGCGCGTTTTGTTACCCCGGCTGAGTTAGTGATCGGCCGCGGGCGTACTTGAATCAGCTTTTTAATGAGGTTTAATAAAATGTCACTAAGCACTGAAGCCAAGGCCAAGATCGTAGCCGAATACGCTCGTTCCAAGGATGATACCGGTTCACCTGAAGTTCAGGTTGCTCTTCTTACCGCTCAGATTAATCATCTGCAGGGCCATTTCGCTGTTCACAAGAAGGATTTCCACAGCCGCCGCGGCATGCTCCGCATGGTTGCCGAGCGTCGCAGCCTTCTTTCCTACCTGAAGAAAAAGGACGAGAATCGTTATACTGAGCTTTGCAAGAAGCTTGGTCTGCGCGGCTAAGAAATTTTTTTAAGATCCGCACAAAGGGAGCCAGAGAGCTCCCTTTTTTTGTTGCTGATAATTCTGGTTAAAACTATACTATGGCGGACGTAAAAAACGTGAATTTGCAAACATTAAGGTAATCAGAGTGAACCCTATAGTAAAACAGTTTAAGTACGGTCGCCATACCATTACCCTGGAAACAGGGGCCATGGGCCGTCAGGCAGATGCTGCTGTTATGGCAAGCATGGATGATACTTCAGTATTTGTTACAGTAGTAGGCAAAAAGGAAAAGGATCCTGCCAAGGATGATCAGGACTTTTTCCCGCTTACCGTTGACTACCAGGAACGCTCCTACGCAGCAGGACGCATTCCCGGCGGTTATTTCAAGCGCGAAGGCCGTCCGTCCGAAGGAGAAACTCTCATTGCCCGTCTTATTGACAGACCCATCCGTCCGCTTTTCCCGGAGGGCTTCACCAACGAGGTTCAGGTTATTGTCACCGTAGTATCCGCCAATCCGGAAATTCCCACTGACATCATTTCTCTTATCGGCACCGGCGCTGCTCTGCAGATCTCCGGCATTCCGTTCAGAGGCCCGGTGGGAGCTGCCCGGGTAGGCTTTATCAATGGTCAGTATGTGCTGAATCCCCTGAAGTCCGAGATGCCCGAAAGCAAGCTCGACCTGGTAGTGGCAGGCACCAAGCCGGCCGTGCTTATGGTGGAATCCGAGGCTGACATTCTTCCTGAGGATACCATGCTGGGCGCTGTAATGTACGGACATGAGCAGATGCAGACCGCCATTGATGCCATTGTGGAGTTTGCCGCCGAGGTTAACAAGCAGCCCTGGGACTGGCAGCCTCCTCAGGTTGACGAGGGTCTTAAGAACAGAATCGGCGAGCTGGCCGGCGCAGCTCTGGGTGATGCCTACCGCATTACCGACAAGCTGGAACGCCAGAACAAGGTGCAGGAGATCCGCGAGACTACCCTGGCCGCTCTGGAAACCGAGGCTCAGGAAAGAGGCGAGGAGCTTAACAAGGCCCGCGCCGGACAGTATTTCCACTCTCTGGAAAAGAGCATTGTCCGCGAGAGAGTTCTTAACGGCGAACCTCGTATCGACGGCCGCAACACCAAGATGGTGCGTCCTTTGACAGTGGGCACCGGACTTCTGCCCCGGGTGCACGGTTCCGCTCTCTTTACCCGCGGCGAGACTCAGGCCATGGTTACCTGTACTCTGGCCAGCGAGAGAGATGCTCAGATTATCGATGAGCTCTGCGGCGAAAGAACCGACAGATTCCTGCTGCACTACAATTTCCCGCCCTACTGCGTAGGCGAAACCGGCCGCATCGGTTCTCCGAAGCGCCGTGAAATCGGCCACGGCCGTCTGGCAAAGCGCGGTCTTTCCGCGGTGCTCCCGGATCCGGAGAGCTTCCCTT
>JAEEGG010007988.1_pt1 | contig 24180 bp, 15 predicted proteins | sample 9134161 | NCBI WGS metagenome assembly JAEEGG01 (sample SAMN16246543, study PRJNA631951) | gut metagenome | biome: gut microbiome; feature: rumen; material: CR-attached | host: Bos | place: Iran: Karaj | collected 2018-10
GACGAAATTCGCCGCTTTGTTCGCGGCTGTCCTGCTTGCCGCCGGCATCGGCCGGGCCGGCCTGCTCTACGAACCGTCCAACTACGCCGCGCGCGACGCGCTTCTTCTGCAGCTCGACGGCATCCGCAACGTCGGTCTCCTCAAGGCGCACGACGGCGACGCCTCGCAGTGGATCGACCTTGCAGCGGGGAACAGCGTCTCTTTCGGGAACAAGACCGGAAGCGGCGTGGTCAGCGAGTGGACCGACGACGGCTATGTCTTCGGCGGCGGTGAAATCGGCCGGCTTGCCGATGCCATCAGCCTGGGCAATGCCTTTACGATCCAGCTGGTCTTCGACGCCGACAAGTCGGCGCAGACCGCGAACTATCCCTTCTTCTTCGACTGCGGCGGCGACAACTGCGGGTTCTACACCTACAAGGTCGACACCAACAACCAGCTCATCTTCCGCGTCAAGGCCGTCAGCGGCGTGGCCGATGCCAGCATAAAGCCCTGGACGGGCCGACACTACTACGCGACGGCGCTGTACGACAAGGGCAAATCCTCGGTCTTCGAGACGGAGACCGGGACGGTGACGGCCGGCACCACGACGACTTCGGTCGGCTCACGGGCGTTTACGATTGGCGGCCGATGGCTGGGCACCGCCTCCGACAACGATCGCTATCTCAACGGCACGATTAAGGCCGTCCGCGTCTACAACAAGGTCCTTTCGACCGCGGAACTCTCGCAGAACCGCGCGCTTGACGACGCCCGCTTTTTCAACGGCGTTCCTGTCACGAACGTCGTCGTCGCGACGGCCGTCGCCGGGCTTGAGGGCAACGAGGAAACCGGGGTCTACGCCTTCGACGCGGAGGGCTACACGTTCTCCGCGCCGCAGAAGGCCACTCTGAACGGCATCGACTACACGTGCGCGGGCTACACGCTCGAAACCTGGGACGGCTCCGACTGGAGTGCCCCCGTCGCCGACGAGTCCTGCTCCTACTCCGCCACCGACACCTCGGCGAAGGTCCGCCTCACCTGGCAGTGGCAGGAGGACGACGCCTCCGCAACCGCCGGCGACGCGTACATCGAAAGCGACGGCTCGACCTTCGTCAACACCGGCGTCGTGCCGGCCTCCGATCTGCGGATCGAAGTCGACTACGCCTTCACGGCCGTCGAGAAGGATGCCCGGCTCTTCGGCGTCTATGTGGGCGGCGGGCAGAACGCCGCATACTACGTCAACGGATCCGGCGGCCTTTCTTTCCATGTCGGGCAGGGATGGGTCGGCGGAACGTATCTGGTGATGCCGGATTCGGATCGGCACACGGTCGTCTTCGACATCTTGGCGGGGAAGGTCCATTCCCTCACCGGATCCGTCACAAACAAGACGGAATCAATGAAATCCACTCCGGGACTCCCGGCCACGGGCAACGTCCCGATTGCGCTTTTCGGCCGCATGACCAATGCCAATGGCGCCACCATTGAAACTCCGGCCAAGGCGCGCATCTACGGCGCCAAGTTCTACAAGAACGGCGCGCTCGTCTGCAATCTCGTCCCGTGTGTGAAGGGTGGCGTCGCCGGCTTCCGCGACACCGTGGGCGGAGCGTTCCATTCCGCTGAATACAACGTTTTCGGACTCACGGCCGGCGGCGATGTCGAGCGCATCCCCGACGACGGCTTCATCGAACTCGCCGGCAACGACCAGACCCAGGCGGATGGCGCGAAGGGCGGGCACTTCATCGACACGGGCTACACCCCCGGCCCAAACACCCGCATTGAATTCGACTATGCACTGGCGGCGGACCGCTCCGGGAGCGGCGACTGGTTCCTCCTCCAGGCAGGCAACAGCACCGAGACGGTGGCTCTTTATCAAAACGCAAACGCAATTGGCGCCTGCCTCGGCACGGCCATGTGGAAGGGCGTCGGGCTGCCGTCGCAGGCCAATGCCGCGCTCGTGCGCCGCACCGCCGTCTTCGACTCGCAGAACAAGGCCGTCACGATGACGACGGCGGGCTATGTCAACTACGCCAACACGAACGACGTGTTCACGGCGTTTTCGGCGAATGCCGCGAATCCCATCATCCTTGGCGCGACCGCCGGCAAGGGCGGCGGCTACACCCCGGTGCGCATCTACGGCCTCAGGATCTACGAATCCGGTTCGCTCGTCCGCGAATACGTCCCGTATGTGAAGAACGGCGCTCCCGGACTGAAATACGGCGACACGTTCGTAAGAGTCTATTGGGATGCGAACAACGGCAAGAACGGCATGCCGAAGGCGGGCGGCGACATCGCGGTCTCGTCCGACCGCGACCGCGACGCCTACGTCCTCTTCGCGGGAGCCCAGCGCGTCGATACCGGCTACGTCCCGAACGGCAACACGAAACTCGTCGTCGATTTCGGCTTCGCCAACGGCTACAACAACCCGCAACAGGAACTCTTTGATGCCGGGGGCAGCGGACTGTTCTGCCGGCTTTACACGCAGGACAGCAGCGGGACCAACGGCAAATACTCGTGGCTGTTCAACAATAACTGGGGTGTCCTCCATTCCGGCATCGCGGTCGACCACCAGCGCCGATTGCTCACGATTGACAGCCCGGATGCCCAGACCCGCCTTGAGCCGGGCGCGACGGACGGCTCCGTTTTCAACGGTGACAGCACGATTGCAAGTTGGACGCGAAGCAAGAACAGCCCCAATAGGCTCGTGTTCGGTTCGCTTGCCGTACCCGACGTGAACAACGGATACATGTACGCCAAGGCACGCCTCTACCGCCTGACGATCTACGACAACGGCGTCAAGGTGCGCGAATACGTGCCGTGCGTTATCGATGGTGTGGCGGGGCTCTACGATCTTGCCAATCCTGGAAGTGCGCCGCTCACGGCAAATGGCCTCACCGTCTCCGGCTGCGGCTACGACGGCGCGGAGGAATGGCTTGCCGTTCCACCGGCGGAAAACCAACTCGGCATCGAAGCGACAAAGACGTTCACGGCTCGCGCCGTCGGCGCGGTTCGCTACGTCTGGACGCGCAACGGCAAGACTCTTGGCGAATCCGGCGACACGCTTTCCGTCGCTTGGACTCCGGGAGGACACTACCTTCCCGATGCCTACACCGTGACCCCTGTTTACGATGTTTTCGGAACGGAGACCATGGGCGCTCCACGTACGTTCACCGTTTCCCGCGCCGCCCCCGCCTTTATCCTGATTGTCAAGTAGTCCACCCGGTGCGACCCACCCGTAAGAAACGGGTGATTTGGCAAGGCAAACGCGCATACCTCCGTCAGAGGTGTGCGCGTTTGCCTTGTCAGATCACCCCACAAAGCGAAAGAATTGCATCGAAGTGGTCGTTATGCTATCATTGAAGCAGTTGTGGCAACAAATAACTGTTACTAATGGAGCATACCATGACACCACGCATCCAATCCCTTCTCGATTTCACATTCGACCGGAAACAGAACGCCTTCCGCCGCGATGTGGACTGGTCGCCTCTGCTCGCCCGCTTCGTCGCGGACGGCGTCTCCGACATGGCGCGCGCCCGCATCGGCCTTTGCGAAATGCTCCGTGCCGAGGGGGAAGCGCCAGCGTTCCTCGAGGGCGAGCGAATCGCCTTCACGCGCACCCTCCGCCAAATCCCCGACCTTCACACCGATGAGGAGATGGCCGCGCGGCGCGCCGCCGGAACCGCCTTCGGCGAAAAGGGCGTCGTCTTCAACATGACCGCCGACTTCGGTCCCGCAATCGCGGAGGGCCTCGACGCGCGCCTCGTGCGGATGCGCGAACGTCTCGACCGCTGCCGTGCGGAGTCAGACGCCGAGGGAGTCGAGTTCCTCGAAAACGCCATCCTCTCGACGGAGGCCGTGCTGACGCTAACCGAGCGCTACCGCGCCGCAGCGGCGGCGCGCGGACTCGACGAAATCGCCGAGACGTTGTCGCGTGTCCCGCGCCACGGGGCCCGCACCTTCCACGAGGCGCTGCAATCCCTGCGCATCCTCCATTACACCCTCTGGTGCGAGGGTGAGTACCACTGCGGTCTCGGTCGCATCGACCAATATCTGCTACCATACTTTGAGAACGACCTGAGCGAGGGACGCCTCGACGAGGATGGTGCATTGGAGCTTCTCGAAGAATTCTTCGTGGCCTGCAACCGCGACAGCGATCTTTACATCGGCGTCCAGCAGGGCGACAACGGACAGTCTGTCATGCTTGGCGGCGTCACGCGCGATGGCAAACCTGCCTTCAACGCCCTTTCGCGCCTTTGTCTCAAAGCCTGCGGCGAACTCAAACTTGTCGACCCGAAAATCAACCTCCGCGTTGACAAGACGACCCCGCCCAAAATCTTCCGCCTCGGCACCGAGCTTACGGCCAAGGGCCTCGGCTTCCCGCAGTACGCAAACGACGATGTGGTGATTCCCACGCTGGAGCGTTGGGGCTACGCGCCCGAAGACGCCCGCGACTACACGGTCGCCGCCTGCTGGGAGTTCATCATCCCCGGTTGCGGTCTCGACATTGCCAACATCGACGCCGTCAGCTTTCCCGGCGCGCTGGACTCCGCGTTACACGTGATCGCTTGTCCTGATTCGCAAGCTCAGCCCTGCGCAACATACCAAGCCATCGAGGCGGCCTTCTTCGCCGAGATTCAGCGGCGCGCCGACGCGCTGGTCGAGAAATATCGCCATGTCGAAATACTGCCAGGCCCCTTCGTCTCCACGATTTCGACGGGCTGCGTTGAGCGCGCCCGCGACATCTCTTGCGGCGCGAAATACAACAATTTCGGAATCCACGGCACCGGCATATCTGTGGCCGTCGACTCGCTTGCCGCCGTCCGTGAGCTGGTCTTTGAAAAACATCTTGTGTCGCTTGGCGAGCTGGTCGAACTGCTCGACACCGACTTCGCCTCGCGCCCCGACATCCTTGCCGCCGCCAAGGCCGCGCCGAAGATGGGCAACGCCGACCCGCGCGTCGACGAAATCGCCAAGCGCGTCATCGACTTCTGGGGCCACGCATTTGACGGCAAGCGCAACGACCGCGGCGGCATTTTCCGTCCGGGCACTGGCTCGGCCATGTACTACGTCTGGCATGCGCGCGAAATCCACGCCTCGCCTTGCGGCCGCCTCACAGGCGAACCATTCCCGGCCAACTGGGCGCCGTCGCTCGACATCCCCGTCAAGGGGCCGGTGTCCGTCATCCGCTCCTTCACGGAACCCGACCTTGGGCTTGTGAGCAACGGCGGTCCGCTGACCATCGAAATCCACGGATCGGCCTTTCTCATGCCTGACGGCATCGACAAGGTTGCGGAGCTAGTCAGGTTCTTCATCCTGCGTGGCGGACACCAGATGCAGATCAACGCCATCGACCGCAAGACTCTCCTTGACGCCCAGGAACACCCCGAGAAGCACCGCCATCTCATTGTGCGCGTGTGGGGCTGGAGCGGTTACTTCGTCGAGCTTGACCGCGAATTCCAGAACCAGATCATTCGCCGCGTGGAGCTGGCCGCCTCATGACCGGCCGACTCTTCGAGATTCGCGAATTCACTCTGCACGACGGTCCCGGCATCCGGACAACCGTTTTCCTCAAGGGTTGTCCGTTGCGGTGTCCTTGGTGCCACAATCCTCAGGGGAAGAGCTTTGAAAAGGAGACGCTGACCCGAAAGAACGGTGAGACAGTGCCATGCGGCGAGGACTGGGAAGCCGGAGCGCTTGCGGAAGAGTTGTTGCGCAATGCCGACATCATGCTTCAAAGCGGGGGAGGGGTGACCTTTTCCGGCGGCGAGCCGCTGGCGCAGGCCGATTTCGTCTGTGAGGTGTCAGACACCCTGAAGGCGCATGGCGTCCACCTGGCGATTGAGACAAGCGGCTATGCTTCGGAGGAGACCTACCGTGCCGTCATCTCGCGCATGGACTTCGTCTACCAGGATTTGAAGCACCACGACCCCGAAGCCTTCCGCCGCTGGTGCGGCGGCGATTTGTCCGTTGTCCTGCGTAACTACGCCTGGCTCCGTGAAAGCGGCAAGCCATTCGTAGTCCGCGTTCCGTGCATCTCCGGCGTCAACGACACCCAAACCGACCGTGAGGCGCTACTCCGCCTCGCCGGCCCCGACGCAACCGTGGAGTTTCTTCCGGAAAATCCCTTTATGCGGTTGTAGAACTCCTCGAAATCCCAGGGGGCATTCCGACTTATCTACACTCTGGGTTGCCAAATGCGGCCTTCTGGTGGTAGGGCGGCGAGGAGTTCGACGATTGTTTGATTTTGTCCCGGGAGGATGAAGTCCGGGGCGATGTCCGCGAGGGGCTGCAGCACAAAGCGGCGCGATGCGGCCTCGGGATGGGGCAATTTCAAATCTGGGCGCGAAGATTGGGCGTCGCCGAAGGCCACGATGTCGATGTCGATTGTCCGCGGCGCATGGTAGCCTATGCGCTTTCTTCCGAGTTTGTCCTCTATGGCGTGCACGGCCACGGACAGCTCGTCCGGCGTCAAATCGGTCTCCAGCGCGACCGCCGTGTTATAGTAGTTGTGGCCTGCCCACTCCTCCGGCACGTCAACAGGTTCCGTTTCGTAGACAGGGGCGGTCACGAATGAGGTGTGGGGAATTTCAGCTTCAAGCGCGGCGAAGGCCGCGCGGAGGTTGGCCAACCTGTCCCCGAGGTTCGAGCCGAGGGAAAGAAGCGCCGTCATAGCGTTGCGGCAATTTCCTTGATGAACTTGGCGAGCGTCTCGCGCAGATCGGGACGGTTGAGACCGTAGAGGATGTTCGTCTTGATGAAGCCCATGTGGTTGCCGACGTCGTGTCGGATGGCGTCGATGACGCGCCCGTGAATCGGGTTGGCGTGGGCGAGCATCTTGAGGGCGTCCGTGAGTTGGATTTCGCCGCCCTTGCCGGGCCGCACCTGATGGAGCGCGGGGAAGATGTCCGGCGTCAGCACGTAGCGGCTTGCGATCACCATGCGCGAGGGCGCCTCCTCCGGCGCGGGCTTTTCGACGAGGTCGGAGATCGACCAGATCTTGCCTTTTTCCGGCTCGCCCTTGAGCACGCCGTACTTGCTCACGCGCTCAAGCGGCACCTCCTCCATGGCCACGACGCTGGTGCCGGTCTCCTCATAGGCGTCCATGAGCTGTCGGCAAGCCGGAACGCCCGAAGTGGACTGCAGAAGCGTGTCGCCGAGGAGTACTGCAAATGGCTCGTCGCCGACATGGAGTTCGGCGCATCGGACGGCGTCGCCGAGGCCCAGCATCTGCTTCTGCCAGACGAAGTGGATGTTCGCGAGGTTCGAGATGCGGCGGATGATCTGGAGTTCGCGGATCTTGCCCTTGGCCTCAAGCTCCCACTCGAGCTCGCAGCTACGGTCGAAATGCTCCTCGATTGCGCGTTTGCCGCGCCCGATGACGATGAGGATGTCCGTGATACCCGAGGCAACGGCCTCCTCGACGACGTACTGGAGGACCGGCGTGTCGACAATCGGGAGCATCTCCTTTGGGGAGCATTTGGTTGCTGGAAGGAACCGGGTGCCGAATCCGGCTGCAGGAATGACTGCCTTGCGAACGTGTTTCATTGTGCGTTGAAAGGGTTGAAAGGTTGAAGGGTTGAAAGACTTTTAACACTCGTCACCCGTCACTCGTCACTCAGAACGTCTCGCCCTCGGCGAGGCGTATGAGGTACTGCCCGTATTCGTTCTTGCGCATCACGAGGCCCTGCTCACGGAGTTGGTCGCGCGTAATGTAGCCCTTGCGGAATGCGATTTCCTCAAGGCAGGCGATTTTGAGTCCCTGGCGGCTCTGGATGGCCTCCACGAAGCTTCCGGCCTGCAGGAGCGACTCGTGGGTACCAGTGTCGAGCCAGGCGACGCCACGGCTCATGATCTTCACGCTGAGGCGCCCCTCGCGGAGGTAGACGAGGTTGAGGTCGGTGATTTCAAGTTCGCCGCGCGCCGAGGGTTTGATCGTCTTTGCAATCTTGGCGACGTCCGGGCCGTAGAAGTAGAGGCCGGGGACGGCATAGTTCGATTTCGGCTTGGCGGGCTTCTCCTCGATGGAGATGGCCTTGCCTGTTGCGTCGAATTCGACGACGCCATAGCGCTCCGGGTCGTTCACGTGGTAGCCGAAGACGAGACCGTTCTGGGTGAGGCCGCCGGCTTCGCGGAGGACGTGTGTGAGCCCCTGCCCGTAGAAGATGTTGTCACCGAGGACGAGGGCGACAGGGTCGTTGCCGATGAACTCCTCGCCGATGATGAAGGCCTGCGCGAGACCGTCGGGACTTGGCTGCTCGGCGTATTGGAAGCGGACGCCGAACTGGCTGCCATCGCCGAGAAGCCTCTGGAAGCCGGGCAGGTCGACGGGCGTGCTGATGACGAGTATGTCGCGGATTCCGGCCAGCATCAAAACCGAGATCGGATAGTAGATCATCGGCTTGTCGTATACGGGTAGAAGCTGTTTGCTGACGACGCGTGTTAGCGGATAGAGGCGGGTTCCAGAGCCGCCGGCGAGTACGATTCCCTTCATGTTTTCGCAGGTCCTTTCAGTTGAAATGAGTATAGCACAATCGCCAGTCACTGCGCCAGATATGGAACAGGCTGGACGAGTAAGTCTCTTCGCGTTCAAGGCGGCTCATTCCGCCGGCTGCGCCGGCCGCCGCCATGGTTCGGAGACGATGGCCTTGCCCTTTTTCCCGAAGCATTCCGCAGGATAGACGGCGAAGCGGACAACCTCGTTCGTCGGCAGCGCCGAAACGGCGATGACGCAATTGTCCGTCGAGGGGTCCTGCGAGGGCGGAAGGAAGAAAGCCTGGGAGAAGAACTTGTTAGTCAGAACTGCAGTCTCCTTCCCGTCGCGGTCGACAAGGGTCAGGACTTCGTACTGGTTTACGCGGGATGTGGCGCTTGGCTTGGCTGCGGGGAAGGTGAGCGTCACTTGCTCCGAGGCTTTGCCGCGCCTGTTCTTGCCCATGGCCGTGGAGAGGGAAACCGTGGCGCCATCGGGGAATTCAGGAGGAATGGTTGCGGCTTTGCGCGGTTCGAAGGCGTACGGGCGCGAGCCGTCGAGCGGGATGACGCGGTCGGAACCGAACTTCTCGTTCCGGGAGACGTCCCAGCGTTCGCATACAAGTTTGTCGTCGTACACGCGCACGACAAGGACAGGCTTGGCATTGGTGACATTTAGCTTGGGCATCTGCTGCGCGGGGCCTTTCTTCCTGTCGGCCCCGTTTTCGCACGCTGAACTCGCCGCGATGTAGTAGAGGGAGGCGGCGCCGATCGCCGTGAAGGAACCCTGCCAGATGGCGCGGTCGTCGGTGAGCGGCTCGTGCGTGTGGCCCGAAAAGATCACGGCGTTGGAGTAGCTGCCGTACGCCGCCGCAGCGGCGCCCACATCGCTCCCCCAGCGTGTGGGATGGTAGAGCGTGTTGGCCGGATAGGGGTGCTGCACGTGGAAGAAGGGGCGGTTGTCGCGGAGATGGAGTTTCTCGCCGTTTTCCTTGACAAAGGCGGCCGTCTCCTTCTCATGCCCCCAGTGCGCGGCGATGAAGGTGTAGCCCTTGACGGTTTTGGAATAGACAGGCACCCACTCCTCGTGGAAGGCCGCGCGCCATGCGCCTGGCCGATCCTTGCTGATCGGTGTCGAACTATGGTTGTAGTAGTCATGGTTTCCGAAGATGAAGATCTTCTCGACAGGACGGCCGTCGGGCGCCTTGTCGCCCGGGAAGACCGCGTCCCACGCGGCTCCGGCCCGGAGAAGCTCGTTTGAGCTGCCGCTGTTGGCTATGTCGCCGCAGAGCGCGACGGCGTCGACTCCCTTGTCGCGGAAGAAGGCAAAGGCATCCTCGAGGTATTTCGGGTATTCGCCTCTGACATGGACGTCGCTGACCACGCCGAAGACAAGGTGTTCCTTGCCATCATGAGAGTTTCCATCACCGCCAAAAGCGGCTATGGAAACTGTCATGATGGCAAATGTCAAAGCAGATTTTAGAGCAGTATTCATAGTGGCAATCCTTTCAACCGACAAACCGACAAACCGTCAAACCGTTACTCCGTCATCTTGCGTGCGAGGTATTCGCGGCGAAGGCGGTCGATTTCGTACTTGAGGCCCTTCATGCGGACAAGCCCCTTTTCAAAGACCTCGTTCACCTCGGCGTCCGTCATGTCGGGCTTGACTCTTGCCGCGTAGCCTTCGAGCTCCTCCTGGAGCGGCTTGAGGCATTCGGCGTAGAAACCGGGGTCGCCTATTTCGGAGTCGGCCCACTTGTCGAAGGAGTCGAGCGTGATGCCGTCTGGGTAGCGGCATGCGCGCCAGCCGCCCTTGACGGCGCGGAAGAGGACGCCGCGACGGACTTCGGCGAGCTGCTTTGGCGTAAGCGCGATTTCAAGCGTGCCCCAGCGCGACACGTTGTGGATGCCGATTGAGCCGCCCCATGTGAAACCGCCGTCGGGACACCACGCCATGCACTCGTACTTCCACGAAGCATTCGGCGACGGGAGCTTCTGGTAGTAGTCGTCCCACGGGAAGGAAATGCGAAGGACGTAGTCTTCGTCCGTGAAGGCGACCTCGCTTGCGAAGTGACGACCTTTGGTCTCCGTTATGCTGAGACGCTTGTGGTCGGCGCTGGAATAGCTCGTCTGGAAAGCGAAGGTGATGCCGTCGCGCGGGTTTGAGCCGAAGCAGGTGTAGGGCTGGTTGGCGCCGGCGGCGAAGTACATTTCGGTGCCGACGCCGCCCTTGAAACCGCTCTCCACGAGACGCGCCTCGGGGTCCGCGACGCGCAGGAAGATGTGGAGTGCGTCGCGGTCGGCGACCGTGGTGAACTCCATGCGCGCGGTCTTTTCGCCTTCGGCGGTTTCGATCTTCTCGCGGCCGGTGGCGACGTCGGTCTCCATGAAGTCGAGGTTGCCGGTGAAGGGCAGGTCGCAGTGGTGCACCTCGAGTTTGCCGGCGATGGCGCGCCAGGCGGCGATGCTGTTGACGGGCGTGTCGCTCCAGACAACCTTCGCGACGCGCTTCGGCGCGGGGTGCGAGAAGTTTTTTACGTATGCGTTGGCGTAGCGCTCCGCCTCGTCCGTCATCTCCCACACCTGGCACTGACGGGCCGCGCTGCGGGTGGCGGCCATCCGGTCGTCGCGGCTCAGGCCTGACTTATCAATTACGGGAAGCGCGTCCTTCCCGGAGAGAATCGCGGCGTAGATCTGGTAGCGCAGGTTGTCGAGGGGCGTGTTGGACGCGTCGGCCTCGTGCGCCTTGGCGAGCGCGACGGCCTCGTCCTTCCGGCCGATGGCGCCGAGCGAGATGATGCGCATCCGGTGCATCGCGGCGTTGGCGAGGTTCTTCGGCGGGTTCGTGGGGCACAAATCGTCGAAGAGGTCGGCCGTCATCTGGTAGTCGCCGTGCTGGAATGGGGACTGGAAGTTCTGACCAAGCTTCCAGTTGTTGATCTTCGAGATGTCCTCCTTGCCGATGGCGCGGCGGGCCTGGCGTGCGTCCGCATCGTTGCTGGTCGTGAAGTACGAGACTGTAAGTTCAAAGCGGCGCGGAAGCGGGTTGGTTGCGCAGAGGATGTAGTCGAGCGCGGCCTTGCGGCAGCGGGCCGGTTCCTTGTCGGCGAAGTATACCGCCTCCTGATAGGGGTCCGACACCTCGCGCCACCACTGGTCGATGGTGACGCTTGAGCCTCCCATGGCGCGAATCTTGTCGGATCCGCCGCGGGTGCCGTCAAGCTTGTTCCAGGCGCGGGCCCTTTCGATTGCGGCGACCATGTCGCCGGCGCGGTCCTGCCAGCGGTAGACGTCGGCGAGAATCAGCCACGCCCTCGCGGCGAGCGCCGAGTTGGGCCGTTCCTGCGCCTCGACGCGGGCGATCTGCTCACGGGCGACCTGCTCGGCGCCGTCATAGTCCTTCTCGCCGGCGAGAAAGGCCGCAAGCGCCTCGGCATAGCGGCTCTTCGTGTCGGGCGTCCACTCGTCGGAGGCGAGGATGGCGCGGCAATGCGCCATGCCCTTCTCGGTGCAGGCGTCGCGGTCGTAGAACTTCAGCGAAGTCCAGCCGGGAAGCTGGCACCACGAGAGGATGCGTGCGTCGATGTCGGCCTTGTGCGCGTAGTTCGTCGAGTACGGTTCGGTGGCGCGCAGCTCCTCAAAGGCCGCGATGCGCTTCATGAAGGGCACCCGCGCCTTGTGGAATTCGTCTGCCTTGGCCGCGATTGCCTTCTTCGCCTCGGCGAAAGTGGCAGGGACGTTGTTTTGCGCAGTTGCCGTGAACGCGGCGAACGCGCAAAGCAACGCCAGTCCTGAAAGTCCCGAAAGTCCTGAAAGTCTTGAAAGTTTCATGGCAGGTCTCCTAAATCACTAACCACTAATCACTAACCACTGATTGTCCATCACATTCCCGCAGCGCGAGAATGTGGCGGACAATCTCGAGTCGCGTCGCGCCAAGGTCGTAGTCGTCGCCGTCGAGGTCGGAGAGGCACTGGAGCGCCTTCTTCGCCGCATAGCGCGCGTCGACATCCTTGGAGTCCGCGAGCGGACGGGCGAGCTGCTGGAGGAGCGTCGCGTAGCGGATGTCGTCGATCGCCTCGCGGAATGCCTCCCACTGGATTGTGTCGATGCAGCCGCTGCCGCAGCCATAGACGAACATCATCGGGCGGTAGGTGTCGTGCGATATGTCGTTCCATCCCTGGAGGTGGTGCGCATAGTTGAAGTTGCATCCGAAGCCGGCACGGTACGGGCCCATGCCGTACTGGCGGCGGATGAAAGCCGGGTTCTCGACGCCGACATGCTGGCTGGCGTACCAGCCGAAGAGTCCTTCTCCGCCGAGATTGTTGTAGTGCTCCGTGGCGTTCTTCGAGGAGAGGTCCGGGGCGTTTGGAGGCCAGTAGAGGTCGGAGAGGTAGCCGCCGGCGGCGTAGCCGTGGCGCGAGTTGACAGGGAACTTAAAGCCTTCCTCATGGTAGATCTTCACCATCGCGCGTATGCCGCGGAGGATGGTGAGGCCGTACTCGTCGCCCCAGGACGCATAACCCTGGAGGGGCTTGCCGGTGACGCGCTCGGCCTTTTCGCGAAGGCGCCGCGCCGCAAAGCGCATTTCGGCCTTGTTCCACGAGAGGAGCATCGAGCCGTATGAAACATGCTCGATGTCCATCCCGACCTCGTGGGCGAACTCGGGCCGGGAGGTGGCCTCGCGGAAGCTGGCTATTGTCTCGTTGTGGCGGACGAAGTCGGCGAGGATGGCCTTGAGCTGGCGCTCGGCCAGCTCCTTGTCATTGCCGTTGATCGCGCGGATGTGGTCGAGGCTTACGTACTCGCAGAACCAGGTGCGGAATTCCTTGTTCCAGTCGAAGAACGTGCAGGGCGCGGGCAGAGCGAACGGGAGGACGCGGAGTCGCACCGGCACGGAGCCGACGGTTTCGCCGCCCGCGCGGCGGCGGAGGACGATCTCGCCCGTGTAGAGGCCCGCCTTCGCGCCTTCCGGCACGTGGACGGTTAGGATGAACTGCTTGTATTTGCCCTTCTCAATCGTGGCGCCGGCGAAGGAGGGGGCGTCCTTGAAGTTCTCCTTCATCGAGAGGAAGGCGTCGTCTATGCGGTAGTTGGGTGCGTCCTCCGTGCGGTTCTCAATGGCGCGAGGCGAGGTGAGCCAGTGCCAGTGGACCGTTCCGTCCTTTTCGGTAAGGCGGGCGTAGTTGGCGACCTTCTTCGTGTCGACCCGCACGAGGTCCTCGTCATGGAGGAGTAGTTCGGGGCAAAGCTTGAGGTTTGTGTCCTGGAAGTAGCTGAACCAGGCGTTGCCGGCCTGGTACCAGACCTTGACCGTCTTGAGGTCGATTTCCGCGGCGTGGATAATCGCGCCTCCCTCGCCCTTCAGGTTGGGTATGGCGAAGTCGACCTTGCCGAGATCGGCGTCGGAAGTGAGGACGAACGATCCCGGCTCGTATTCGCCCTGGGCGGCGACCATGCGGACGGGGTCGCCCTTCAAACCGTCGATTGGCGCGGCGTCCGGCATGTACTGCCGCTCGGACATCGGGTCGACGGCATACCATGTTACCGCCGCTTGTGCGGCGAATGTCATAAAACCAAGTATCGCCGCCAGTCGGACGGCCGTGCTCGGTGAATTCATTTTGAAGGTCTCCCATTATCAGGCGCAGCCTCCGTTATGATGGCCGCGCACTTATGTGGCTAATGGAAGATAAGCACTTTCCGTGCCGTTAAAGGGTGTTTCGTCCGGAACCTTGCCCGGAGCGAAGCGAGGAGGGCGTTACACCGATGCGGCGCTTGAAGGTGTTGACCAGGTGCGATGCGTCGCAGAAGCCGCAGAGCTTGGCGATGCCGCCAAGGGACTTGTTCGTCGTTCTGATGAGGTTTTCGGCCTTTGCCATTCGTATTCTAAGCAGAGTGGCCGCGACGGATTCCCCTGTGCCGGCGAGGAAGCGCCTCTCAAGGGTGCGGCGTGAGATGGAAAGATGTTGCGCAAGAGTATTTACCGAGAGGTCCGAGGCGAAGTTGAGTTCCATGAGGTTGAGACATTTCCGAACAAGGGCATCGGCCGAGCGTACATGTGCTGATGAGCGACGCGTGACCACGGTCATGCCGTGGTACATTACGGTCTGGAACGGGATTTTCCGTCTGCGCATTGAAATCGCCTCGTCCAGAATACGCGCCGCCTCATAGCCGGTCTTCTCGGTGTCCCATGGAATAGAGGACAGCGTCGGCCTCGCCGTCTCGCATAGTATGCCGTCGTTGTCGACCGAGACAACCGCTATCTCGTCGGGGATGGTTATGTTGGCCTCGAAAGCGATGCGCAGCACGTCTATGGCCCTTTTGTCATTTGCGACCAGGATGCCGCATGGTTTGGGAAGTTTGCCAAGAAACTCGGCCAGGCCGTCGTTCGTGCCGAGCTCGTATGCGTCGACGGAAAATCCTAGCGCAGCCAATTCGTGCCGAAACGCGTCTAATCTGTCCTTGCTCCATCTCGCGCATGAACGGTTGACGACGTATGCGAAATGCTCGAAGCCCGCGTTGACGAGATGCGCCGCCGCAAGTTTTGCGACTGAGGCGTCGTCGCATGTGACATTCGCTACGACCTCTGGCGCAACCTGGCCGTCCTGGAGAACGGTGACGACCGGCACCCTATGCTGCCGCGCGTAGTCAAGGACCGACGGATTGGGTCTGTCCGTGACTATTCCCGCGCAGTGGATTGCGTCGAGATCTATTTCCCCGGGTTCGTCGCAGTGGCACATCTCGATTGAGAGCATCCAGGGCTCCTCAATGCGCGTATACTCGAGCATCCCCTTGATGAGTTCTCGGTTTGTAATGCACGAGGATTTGAGAAGGACTGCCACTTGCGGCAGCGATTCGCGTATCTTTTCCATGACGTTCTCCAGTTGCAGAAATCGAATGGAAATAGCATATCAAGTCTGCGGTATAATTGCAGAACTTTTTTCCACAAGAATCGTCTTCCCCTAGCGGCACGTATCTTGCTACAGGTTATTCCGCACTTTGTCACGGAGGAAAACATGCATATCAAGAAACGTTTTTCCGTCGCCGCGGCGCTGGCAGTGGCCAGTTTATTGCCGTCGGCATACGCGGCTGATGCGCCGCTTACCTGGTGGGCCGTTCCGCCCATGGGCGACATACAGCGATTGCCGGACGTTGAGCCCTCCGATGTGCCGACTGGCGGAGTCGTGCGCATACGCCTCGCCAAAGGCGAGTACGAACCCGGCTCCTTCGTCGTGAAGGCCGACGCCGATCTCGGCAAGGTCGCATTCAACCTCGGCGCCTTCACGAACGAGAAAGGGGAGGCCTTCCCGGCCTCGCAACTCGACCTCAAGGTCGTAAAGGTCTGGTACCAGAACCGCAACGCGTGGTTCTGCTACTTCGGCGACACGGGTTTCAAGCTCTGCCCGGAACTTTTGCTCAACGACGAGGACCTCATCCGCGTCGATGAGACAAAGGAGGCCAACTACGCGCGCCTCACCGCCCCCGACGGGACCGTCACCGAGCGCTGGATCAACCCGCCTCGCCAGATGGACCGTCGCAGCAACCATTGGCGCGAGAGCAATCCGTTCCAGCCGATGAAGGCGAACTTTCGCGACGCGCCCACGCTCCAGCCCGTGACTCTTGCGAAAGGGCGCTGCAAGCAGTTCTTCCTCACGGTCCACGCCCTAGCCGACACGCCGGCCGGCCTCTACAAGGGCGCAATCAAGGCCGCGGGGGCGGAGATTCCCGTCGAAATGGAAGTTCTTCCATTTGAGCTGCCCGCTCCGCGAAGCTACCTCGAACCGACCAAGGACTTTTACGTCTCCTCGTACAACTACCTCAGGATCGACCATGTCATGCAGCAGAACGGCAATGACCGCGATCTCGCCGTCAGGCAGCTCACGGCCATTCTCCGCGACCAGGTCGAGCACAACCAGAACATGCACTGGGGCCTCGGCGACGGCGCCGACTTCGACACCGTGTTCGGCGCGATGAAGGAGGCCGGAATGCGCACCGACGTCGTCATGGCCGGCGGTGTGGCCGACCGCCGGTTCAAGGCGCAGGACGACCTCGAAGCCCACGCGCGGCGCCTTCGCGCCTTCTACGAGAAGAAAATGCCGGGCGCGACGGTCTTCCTCGGCTTCGGCGACGAACCGCCGCAGAAGTGGCTCATGGAGAACAGACCCGTCTTCGAGGCCTACCGCAAGGCCGGATTCAAGTTCGTCATCGCCGGCACCGACAACGTTTTCCACCGCAACGGCTACCTCTACGACTGGCTCAACGCCAGCCAGGATCCCGTGGAGGACGCCAAGCCGCGTCTCTGGAACACCATCGGCTCGGCCCACGTGGCCTGGTATTCCACGCACCACGTCGGCCCCGAAAACCCGTGTTTCAACCGACGGCAGAACGGATTGGCCCCGTACCTCTCCAACTACTCAGCGCTCTGCAACTACGCCCATCACCTCGGCCCGTACAACGACGACTCCACCACGTACCGCCCGATGGTCTTCGCCTACGGCATCTACGACGGTGTGATCGACACCCTTCAGTGGGAGGGCTTCAGGGAGGGCGTCGACGACATTCGCTACATGACGCTCATGTGCGAACTCGCCCGCACCGCCCGCGACTCGGGCGACTCCGTCATCGACGAGGAAGGACGCAAGGCGCTTCTCTTCCTCGGCGGCGTCGACAAGGCGCACGATGACCAGGATTATGTCCGCGGCGAAGTCATCCGCCACATTCTCCACCTAAAGGAAATCCTCGGGAGGTAAGACTATGAAATGCACAATGCACAATGCTCAATGCACAATGCACGCGTCGCGACAGGCAAAGGGAATGTCGCGCTTCGCGCTCGCGATGGGCGCGGCCTTGATTGCCGCGGTCTCTTTCGCGGCCGAAGCCTCGAAGGCCGATGCCACGGCAGGCACACCGCCCGCACAGGAGCAGCCAAAGGAGCTCACTCCCGCCGAGAAGCGCGCCCGTGACGAGGCGCGCCGCCTCCGTCTCCGCGAGATGGAGGCCGAGGTCGGCAACCTCATGAACCCCTCGCGGAAAAACCGCCCGACCGAAGGCCTCGCGCTCATGCAGCGCATCGCGTCGGACGCCGACTTCGCCTTCGGGACGCGCGCCGGTTACGTCACGCGCATCCTCCGGGACGCGGCGAACAACAAGGACTCCACACTCTGGACCAACTACATCCCCTTCGCCCGCGCCTTTCTCGAGAAAGAGTCCGCCACCACGGACAAACTCCGCGCCGAAGTCCTCGGCCTCGCCTTCCTCGCCGACAGGAAGGCCGGCCTGTCCGTGGCCGACGACGAGGCCGCCGAGGTCCTGAAGAATCCGCTCGTGGACGGCGGAACGAAGGCCGATGCGGCCCGTCACATCGCGCGCCGCGCCCTCGCAAAGGGCGGCGAGGAAGCGGCCTTCACCGCCATCGCGAAGTACTCCGCCGACAATCCGATTCCCTGCGCGCGCGCCAAGAGCTGGATCCTCGACGAGTGCTACGACTACGAGGGCGCCTACCAGGCGCTGATTGACGCCGGCCTCGTCCTTGAAGCGGCGAACTACTGCGTCGGCGGCCGCTACAGGCGCCCCGACCTCGCCGAAAAGCACTACCGAGACATTATCGCAAAGGGGCGCGGCCCGACGCAGAACGACTACAACGCCTTCGCGGCCGCCTACGACTACCTCCTCCCCCGCGACCTTGAACTCGCCGAACGTCACTTCTGGGAACGCCTCGGCAACAACCCCAACCAGACCAACTGGGCCATGCGCGCGATAAACTGGCAAATCGGCCGCGGGGAAGACCTCGTCTTCCACGGCGACTACGCCAAGGCCGCGAAGGTCTTCGCCTTCATACGCAAGGCCTGCGAATTGACGCACAGGGACATCTACCCCGACACCGCCATCGCGGGAATCTACGCCCTCGCCGGCGACGGGCGCCCGGAGGAGGCGGCAGCAGCCGCGCGCAGCCTTGCGGACTCCGTCAAGCCTGTCGCGGATGACTCCAAGGAATTCTCGGCATGGAAAACCAACGACGTCTTCCAGATGAGGATGGTCGGCGAACTCCTCTGCGCCAAGGGCGATGCCGCCTCCATCGCGAAGAAGGCGCGCGAAGCCGCCGAACGTCTCGGCCCCGACCGCTCGCCCAAGCAGCGCGCGCAAGCGGTGACATTCGTCGGTGCCATTGCCAACGTGGCCAATCTCGAGGAGGCGGTCCGCGGCCTCAACGCCTACCGCATCTCGCTCTATGTCCCGAAACCAAAGAAGCGCTACACCGTCAAATTCTCCAAGACGCCGATCGACGGCGTCGCCGCGTGGGACTCCGTCCCCGTCCAGGCCGAGGTCACCCATCTCGACCGCAGCTACGGCGGCAAAATGGATTTTCTCCAAACCGACGTCGCAACGGGCGACAGGGGCGAAGGCATTGGATCCGCGAAGGACGAGAAGAAGCTCCCCCCGCCCGAAATGCGCGTTCTCGCAGACCGCAACGGCATCCACTTCCGCTTTGACATCTTCGAGCCTGAACCCGAGCGGCTCGTCGTCGGCGAGATCAACGCCGGCAGCTTCGAGACCTACATCGCGCCCGGCGACAACGAGCCGTACTCCTGCATTATGAGCAGCGTCCTCTCCGACGCCTGCTCCGTCTTTTCGACAATGTACGACACCTCTGGCCACCGCCGCATGAGCGCGGACAACCGCGCCAACGTCAAATTCCAGCATCGCATCATGAAGGACCGCGTCCAGGCTTACTGCTTCTTCTCCTGGGCCAACTGGATGGAGCGCGTCCCGAAGAATGGCTCGGAGTGGGACTACGAGACGCTCTACTGGAACCGTCACGGATCCTATTCGTGGAACGGCACCGAGTCGATTCACGGACGCAGCACATGGGGCCGTTTCGTCTTCGAGCTGGACGACGCCGACCGCGCCGCCATCTACCGCCCGCTGCTCGTCAAGGCGCGCGGCCACTTCAAGGACGCCCGCAAGCGCGTGGCCGGGCAGGTCGGCATCTTCGAGCGCTGGGACGATCCCGTCCTCGGCGACCATGAGTTCTTCGAGGCCTGCGTCAAGCCCATCGAGGAGCGCCTGAAGCCGTACTGCGACAAAATATCCTCCAAGATGACGGACGAGGAGGTCCTGGCCCTCGCGGACGAAGTCCTATCCGACTGGTGGAATGTCGAGTATCTCGTCGAGCGCGCCAGAGTCGACTGGAGCATGCAGCGCAGATAGCAGATAATAGATAACAGATATTTGGACAGAGAGACCATGAGGCCGCAGTTGCTGAACAGCAACTGCGGCCTCAGCCAATCAGCGCCTCTACTGCCGCGAGGTACGTTTCCGGCGAGAAGCCGTCGCGGACAACGGCGCGGGCATTGTCCGCGAGGGTCGCGCGAAGCTTTTCGTCGCAGGCAAGCCGGGCAATGGCGGCCGATAGCGTTTCCGGCATGGCGGAGTGGGGGAGCAACAGCCCTGAGACGCCGTCTTTCACCACTTCTCCGGCTGCTCCGGCATCCGTTGTGACAACCGGAACGCCGATGGCCATCGCCTCAAGAATTACGTTCGCGATGCCGTCGCGATCCCCGTCGGGGAGACGGCGCGACGGAAGGACGAGCATGTCCGAGGCGGCGATGGCGTTGAGCGTTTCCATCTCCGGCAATGCGCCGGCGAAGGCAATGGAGTCGTCATCGCCGCATACTTCGCGCGCGAGTTGACGAAGCGACGCGGCGCAAGGGCCGTCGCCCACGATTCGCAGCATGGCGCCGGGAACTTTTCTTGTGACGGTCGGCCATGCGCGTATGAGCGTGTCGAAGCCCTTCTTCTCGACGAGCCGCCCGACGGCGATGACGGCCAAAGGCCGCATCTGGTTCCTGGTTCCTGGTTCCTGGTTCTTGGTTCTCAGTTCCAGGTTCCAGGTTTCGGGTTTCGGGTTTGAACTGAGAACTGGGAACTGAGAACTGAGAACTGAGAACTTTGAACTCTGAACTGAAACGCAGTGGTGAATTACGGAGATTTTGGCGCGGTCGATGCCTGCGGCAAGGCAGGCGTCGGCGGCGGCCTGCGAACAGGCGACGATGCGGGCGGCCGTCGCCGTGCGGCGGAGAAGTTCGGTTGCGGGGCGGGTGAAAACGTCCCAGGCGTGGACGAAGCAGAACCATGGGCGTCCTGATAGTCGCGAGGCGGCTGCGGCGACATCGGCGGTTGTCCATGCGAAGTGCGCAAAGATGACGCCGTCGTCCGCGACGAAGTCGGCGATCTCCTCCGCCGTCCGCAGGCGGAATGCAAGTGAAATCGACTCGCGGAACGGATGGTGGCGTAGAAGTGGCAGAAGGCGCGTTACAGGAAAGCTTTTGGCAAGGCCGAAGACACGCGTATCGTATCGAGTTCGCAAGGCGGCTACATCACGGCGCAGAAACGTCTCGCGCGGTTCGGGCGCCTCGGCGCAGACCACCGCGATTCTCATGCGTTTTCCAACCATTTCCTCACCTCCAAACTACTAACAATCCCGCATCTCGCATCTATTATCTGTTATCTTTTATCTATTATCTGTTATCTGCCGCGCCCTCCGGCGCGGCTACCTCTGTCTCCAGAAGAGGTAGAGGCCGGCGGAGAGGAATACGGCGTTCGGTATCAGGATGCCGGCGTAGATCGGGATCACGCCCTTTTTGGCGAGGACACCGCAGGAGATGGTGAGTACGTAGAATACCAGGAACATGAGAATGGCGGAAACGACGCCGATGAAGACGCTTTGGCGCCCTGTGGCTACGCCTGCGGGGATGGCGAAGAGAGTGATGACGATGCATGCGAATGGCGCGGCGAAGCGGTTCGCTATGTCATAGCGCCAGGAGGTCCGCGCCGCCGGGGCCAGGTTGGGGCGCGAGTCGACGTATCTGACCATGTCCCCTACTGACATGTTGACGCTGTCCTCGATGATTCCGCCCTGCACAATGCCGAGAAGAAAATCCCGGGGGGTTTCTGTGATTTCGGGCATGATAATCAAGGGACGTTCATCTTTGCCAATGAGTACTTGCGCGCCGGTCTTGTCCGCTGTCCGGTAGTTGCTTATTGTGGCTTTCTTGAACCACCATGCGCCGCCGACATACTGACCGGAGGGTGCTTCAAGTGTTGTCTTCGGCTTGCCTAAATCGTCGGCCCACGTTATCTTTACTTTCTCAACGGTGTTCATGGCGGGCCAGAACTTGCCTATTTGCCAGTCGCGGCGGTCGCGTACATTGGTGAATGGCACTTCCTCATACATGTCAGGTCCGAAATTTTTGAATTGGGACGCCTTTATCTGGGTTGATTTGCGGCTTGCTTCGGGAGCGTAGTATTCGCTGTTGAGAGCTATGAGGGCGGCGAAGAACAGCGAGGCGAAAAGCATTGGGGAGGTGATGGTCAGGAAGCTTATGCCGGTTGCGCGCATGGCGGTGATTTCGCTATGGCGCGCCAGTTGCCACATGGTGTAGAGGCCGCCCAGGAGAAGCGAAGGCGTCACCAACCACTGGAAGTCCTTGGAGAGAAATCCGCCGAGGTAGCATAGGATCATCCTGGCAGATGGCTTTGCAGGGATGATCTTGTCGAACTCGCTGAAAAGTTCGATTGTCACGTAGAGCGCGGCGAAGGCCAGAAAACAATAGAATACCGGGGTCAGAAACTCCCGCAGGACGTACCGTTTAAGGATGCTCATGCGTCTCCTCAGTTTCTATTCGTGGACGAGGTGCTCGCGTACGTAGTCGGCTACGGCGTCCTCGAGCGGGAGGAATGCGTGGTCGAATCCCGCCGCGCGCGCCTTGGACATGTCCGCCTCGGTGAAGTACTGGTAGTGGGCGCGGAGCTGTTCTGGCATATCGATGAACTCTATGTCCGGCTCGCGGTCCATTGCGCGGAAGACGGCGTTGCCGAGGTCGAGCCAGGAGCGGGCCTTGCCCGTGCCGCAGTTGAATATCCCGTTCTTCGATGGATTGTCGTGGAAGTAGAGGATTTCGGCCACGACGTCCTTCACGTACACGAAGTCGCGGAGCTGCCCGCCGTCAGGGTAGTCGGGGTTGTACGACTTGAAGAGGCGGATGCGCCCCGACTGCAGAATCTGGCCGTAAGCCTGGTGGATCATCGAGCGCATGTTGCCCTTGTGGTCCTCGTTGGGGCCGAAGACGTTGAAGAACTTCAGGCCGACAATCTGGCTGAACCATCCCTTTTCAAGGGCAATCAGGTCGAACGCCTGCTTGGACTTCCCGTAGAGGTTGAGAGGCTTCAACCGTGGAATGACGGCTTCGTCGTCGGAGTAGCCGCATTCGCCGGCACCATACGTGGATGCGCTTGAGGCGTAGACGAAGCGCCTTCCGCCATTGAGGCACCACTCGGCAAGTTCGCGCGTGTAGGCGGTGTTGTTGTCCGCGAGGTATTCCTCGTTTTTCTCCGTGGTGGAACTGCAGGCGCCAAGGTGGAATACTGCGGCCGCGTCGGCGAATTGCCCGTTGCGCAGGGCGGGGCGGAGTTCGCGCTTGTCGAGGTATGCGGAGTACTTCAGGCGTGAGAGGTGGCGCTCTTTGAGCGGGTTGTTCAGGTCGTCGACGACGAGGATGTCCGTCTCGCCACGGTCGTTGAGGGCTTGGACGACATTGGAACCTATGAATCCAGCCCCTCCTGTAACTATGAATTTCGCCATGGTGGGATCTCCTTTTTAGGCCAGTCCGATTCTTGAACGGAATGGCAGGCGTCCCTTGACGCCGTCAATGCGCATTCGCGCCAGGTCGCCAGCGTGAAGGCCCTCTATGGAACGGCGGTGGCCACCTGCGGTGGTGATGTAGATGTCCGTGAGGTCGTCGCCGCCGAAGGCAATGCCAAAGGGTTTGCGCACGGGGAGGCGCTCGAAGGAGGAAAGGGTGCCGTCGGGCGCATGGCAGACGATGCGCGAACCGCCCCAGCGGGTAATCCAGATGTTGTCATCGGCGTCGAGCGCGAGGCCCATCGGGGCGCCGGACTCGTCGCTGTCTTCGTCGAGGACGCGGTAGAAAGGGCGGCGTTCACCAAGCATGCCGGTTTCGGGGTCGTAGTCGTATCGCCAGGTTACAAGGTGCGTGCTGTGGGCGTCGTTTAAGTACAGGCGGGTTCCGGTTTCGTCGAAGGCCACGGCGCCGGGAATGCCGAAACCGTCCGCAAGGGTTTCGAGTTTGCCGTCGGTGTCGAGACGGAGGAGTCGTCCCGTGTGGTGGCTGTCGGAAAGGACGCTGCAGATGACGCGGCCATGCGAGTCCGCGGCGGCTGAGGCGAACTGCGTCAACCTGAAGTCGGAAATCGCGGTGATGACAGGTTCGGCGAGTGCGTCGCCACGGCAGACGACCACATTTGCCTGGTCGCGGAAAAGGAGGATTGCGCCGTCGGCCTGGAGTGTCATAGCCCCGATGGGGCGGTCGGAGAGGCAAAGTGTGTTGGAGCCGTCGGCGGGATTGAAGCGGAAGAGGTCCCCGCCAGCAGGATCGCACCAGTATAGGCACTGTGCCCCTGGATGCCACAAAGGCGTCGCGCCGGCGCGTGCCGGAAGGCTTACTGGCCATTCAATCGTATTCATTGGAGTTGCTGCGTTGTTTTGCGAAAGCACTACTCTATTATACCAAATTTGTGCCGCATTCCGTTGCGGAATGTGCTATAGTAATAACCGTCATGGAAAAGAAACTACGTCGTTCTGCAAGCGAAAAGGTGATAGCCGGGGTCTGCGGAGGCATCGGCGCTTATTTTGGTGTCGACCCGGTAGTCGTGCGCATCGCC
>JAEEGG010007996.1_pt1 | contig 24153 bp, 21 predicted proteins | sample 9134161 | NCBI WGS metagenome assembly JAEEGG01 (sample SAMN16246543, study PRJNA631951) | gut metagenome | biome: gut microbiome; feature: rumen; material: CR-attached | host: Bos | place: Iran: Karaj | collected 2018-10
AAAAGGACGACTTCACCATGATTTGGGGTTTCCCTGGCAGCACCGAGCGTTACATGTCGAGCTACGGCATCGACTATAACGTTGACACCTTCTATCCCGCTATCATCGACATCTTCGGCACCCAGCTCGCCGCTATGGAAGAATATATGAAGGTGGATGAGCACATCAACTTGATGTATGCCGACAATCACGCTGGTCTGGCTAACACTTGGAAGAACTTCATCGGCCAGTGCAAGATGCTCCGCAAGAACAAGGTGAGCGAAAGCAAGGTCGCTTTGGAAAAGGACTTCACCAGCTGGGTGAACAAGAACAACAAGACCGAATACAAGGATGCCCTCCCGAACTTGAAAAAAGCCTTTGAGGATATGGGCAAGGTGGCCAAGTATATCTATTATCCCAACTTCGTGTCTAATATTGGTGCTGCTGGTATTGCTGGCCAGTTTGGCTCTTACTATGATGCATACGTTTCAAAGGACAAGGACGCAGAAGCCATGGCCCTGATGATGCTCCAAGCTATGGATGTGGATGAACTTTTTGCCGAGACCGACCCGCAAGTGGAAAAGAAGACCTTCGCCGAGATGCTGAAGACCTACAAGAACGCCTTCAAGGGTGAGCAACTGCCGGAAGTCTACACGATTATCGACAAGAAGTTCAAAGGCGACATTGATGCTTTCGCTGAGGATGTCTACACCAACTCCATTTTCGGCAATGCTGAAAACATCAAGGCTTTTATTGCCAAACCTAACCCCAAGAAGATTGGAAAGGACTATGCCTACATCATGAACACCTCGATGATGGAAGTCATCATGGCAAATGTTCCTACTTACCAAAAGGCCATGCAAGCCATCAGCGAAAATGACCACGTTTTCGTGAAGGGTCTGCGTGACTATTATGCTGCTACCCAACCTGGCAAGAGCCTCTATCCCGATGCCAATTCAACCATGCGTATGAGCTATGGCTCTGTCCAAGACTACATGCCCGCCGATGCCGTGCATTATGATTACATCTGCACCGCCAACGGTATCATTGAGAAGTATGTCCCGGGTGACTATGAATTTGACGCTCCCAAGCGCCTCATCAGCCTCATTGAGAAGAAAGACTTTGGTGCCTACGCTGACGACAATGGCGAACTCGTGGTTTGCTTCCTGTCGACCAACGACATCACTGGCGGTAACTCCGGTAGCCCCATTATGAACGGCAAGGGCGAACTCATCGGTCTCGCTTTCGACGGCAACTGGGAAGCCATGAGCGGCGACGTTAACTTTGAGCCTAAACTGCAACGTACCATCAACGTAGACATCCGCTACGTGTTGTTCATCATCGACAAGTACGCCGGTGCCACTAACCTCATTGACGAACTCGACATCCGCAAGAGCGAGCCCAAGCCGCTCCGCGTTGAGGAAGAGGAAAAAATCTGATTTTGAATTCATTTTAGAACCATTTGTAGAGACGTAGCACGCTACGTCTCTACATTTTTGTATAGACAACACAGAATAGGTGTTATCAACAAATTTTTTCCAATCTATTGAATGTTAGTTCTGTATGTTCACTGTTCAAAATGGATTCGTATAGACAACGCTTATTATTCATCCCTGCATATACTTTTTTTGGTAATTTTGCGCAACAAATTCTTAACAGCATGAAAAGCAATAAGTCGTTCATATTATTATGTTTTCTTTTGACTTCTATGATGGGATTTGCCCAAAACGACACCGTCATTTTTTCGGTCTCAGGCGGTTTCTACGAGGAAGTCTTTCAGCTGGAATTGTATCATTACAATCCGCAAAACCACATTCGCTACACCACCAATGGAAATAGGCCTACGGCAAAGTCGCCATTGTATGAGGAACCGTTGCTTTTGGATACTACTAAATACTCGAAATCAAACATTTATACCATCATTGATTGTCCGGAAGCAGAGTTTTATCTCCCCGATTCGGTGCAACATTGCATCGTGATTCGTGCGGCGGTGTTCGATGAAAACGATAGTTGCGTCAGTGGCGTGAGGACCAACAGCTATTTCATTCGCGCCTTGGGTTGCGATACGCATGGGTTGCCAGTGGTTTCGCTCTGCGCCGACTCGTTGGCTTTGTTTGATTATGAGACGGGGATTTTTGTGCCGGGCATTCATTATGACCCTCTGGATCCCAATTGGACGGGCAATTATTATGAAGAAGGCAGGGAATGGGAAAGAAGGATGAATATCGAGTTTTATGAATTGGATAACACGGGCATCAACCAGCAGGCGGGATTGCGCACTCATGGCGGCAACGGCAGGCGTTTTCAACAGAAATGCGTGAAGATATACGCTCGTGAGGAATATGGCAAGAAGCGTTTCAAGCACAAGTTTTTTGAAACCATTCCTCAGAATAATTTTAAACACCTTGTGCTGAAGCCTTTTGCCGCCTCGTGGAATCAATCGGGAGTGAACGACCATATCTGTAACCAAATTGCTGCTCAATTGAATATTGAGTCGTTGGCATCGCGCCCTGTAGCCCTATATCTCAATGGCGAGTATTGGGGTATTTATTATATTCACGAACGGCCTGATGAACGGTATTTGGAAGACCATTTCGACGTCGACATTGATCGCGTCAATCTTATCTGGGCATGGAATCCTTTTGCAGATTGTGGCACCATTGAGCATTTTTTGGAGTTTTTCCAATGGATGGAGGATGCTGATTTGAGCACCTCCGAAGCCTATGATTATGTAAAGACCAAAATAGATATTGACAATTTTATTGACTATCAGATATTTGAGTTGTTTTCGGAGAACGGAGATTGGCCTGCAAACAATATGCGCTGTTGGCAGGAAGGCGATGGCAAGTGGCGGTGGATTTTCTTTGATGGGGATGCTTGTTTGCGTTGGATGACGTTTCATGCCTTTGACAACGCTATCGATGAAGGCAATGCTGTTTGGCCTTCGAACTGGAAAGCGACTTTGTTTTTCAGGAGGTTGTTGGAAAATGAGGATTTTAAGATGCAGTTTAATGGTCGATTCTATGAATTATTGAATACTGCATTCAGTTATGACGTTACAAAACCCATTTTCGACAACATCAAAGCGACTATAATTGATGAGGTTCCCTATCAGTCCGAAAGATTTGGTTTTCCTGAAGACATGGATAAATGGAACGAAGATATGGGACACATGAATTGGTTTTTGATGAAGAGGGCAGAATATATCCAAGTGCCGATAAGTGAGCTGGTGAGTGTGGATGCACATGAGAGTCAGACTCTGTCATGTTATCCTAATCCGACCATAGGCGACATCCGCCTTAGTTTCGATGCCGACGCTCATGGCAACACCGAAGTTGACATCTACGACATGATGGGCAGGAAGGTGTTCATTCAGCATTGTACGGTTATTCAAGGCCACAATGATATAGTGCTTCAACCTGATTTGAAAGCAGGTGTTTATGTGCTGAAAGTCGGCAGATATACTCAGCGAATCGTGCGGTTCTGACCGTTATTGTTTCAGGTTCAAATCCCAAGCGTCTTCCAAATCAATGTCCCATCCGGCTTTGAGTTCAAGGGGATTTTTGTATTCAAGGATGGTTTCGGGCAAAAGGCGGTGGTGATAGTTGCCTGTGCTCCATTTGCCATTGCCGTCGGTGTCCAACAAGGCGCGAAGCTTGTATTTGGCGGGCATCAGGTATTCAAACATCACCTCTTGTTTCGTCGTGATGATTTCCTGCTTCAACAATTTGCCGCTTTCGTCGGTGAGCTGCACCACGACTTGTTTCATGCCATCGGGCGGGATGACGGTGATGTAGATGTTGCCGTATTCATCATCCTTAAGCACGTGGAAATCAGCTTTGATGGTTTCGTTGGTGCGGCCACGGATGCCCCAAAAAACCGAGTCGGGAATCTCAAAACTATAGCTTGAGTCGGCAGAAAAAGGTGTGGTCAGACGGTATTTCAATCCGTTTTCATCGGCGGGCTCGAAGGCGAGTTGGCCGTAATAAATCGTTGTGTCGCGTTTGAAGATGGCAGAGTCAGACATTTGGCAACTGACGACAGGCTCCGAGAATTTCAGGATGAGGTCTTCACCTGAAATCAAACCGCCACCATGCAGATTGTTGCTGACCTTGAGTTTTTCAGGCTGTTGGTTGCGTTTTTTCTTACTTCCTGATTCCTTGAATTTCAGGCTGTAGCGTGACGAATCATTAATTAAGGTGTCGTATTTCACCTGCACCCAAAGGCTGTCCTTGACATTGGGCGTGAAGTACCACCAAACCGTGTCGAATTCCGTTGATTGCAAGGTCACGAGGTTGAAGGTGTCGGGCAACATTTCGGGAGTCATGATGAGGGCTTCTTTGGCGGGATGGCGGAACACGAAACGCAACAACCCTTCCTCGATGAGTTTCTTTTCAAGCAAAACCTGCGTGGAGTCGATTTCGGTGAACATGTAAAGGGTAAGGTTGAGACTGTTTTGGTTGAAAACGCGTTGAGGGATGGTGTCTTTCGGGGCAACGAGTGAATCCACTTGTGCCGTCAGGGTGGAGTCTATAGATAAGGAGTCCACTTGTACCACCAAGGTCGTATCTAATAATGAATCCGCTTGTAATAATGAATCCGCTTGAACCGTAAAAGTTGAATCGTTGATTAATGAGGTATCTGCAAGCTGCGGTTTCTGTGGCTTCCAAGGGTAGGAGGCCTCAACCAGCGTATCCAAAAACGCCACTTCCTCGTTGGGCAGGTCGAAATAAAGGTTGGAGTTGACATCCTTGATGGCGAAGACCAAGTATTTCTTGTCAGCGAGGCCGTCGAGACGGAAATTGCCTTCCTTGTCGGTTTTGGTGATGTAGTCAGGTTTGGCACTCAAGGGCAGCGAATCTAAATTGTCGTGGTCGGCGGCATAAAGCGAAACGTAGGCACCATCAACAGGTTTCTTATCCTCGGCATAAAGCACCTTTCCCGCAATGCTGAGCGTGTCGATATAATCGCCGGTCGAGAAACTATAGACATAATCCTTAAACTCGTTACCCTCGTGCAAGTCCTTGATGGCCGCACCGAAATTGATGGTGTAGGTGGTGTTTTCCGCCAGCGTTTCCTTGAATTTGATGACTACGGTTTTGTTCTTCAGTTTGATGTCGGGTTTTTCGCTTAAAGGTGGCGAAATCAGCACATTCTGGTTGGCGTTTTCGAGGGTGATGTACTCATCGAAAGTGATTTCAATCTTCTTGCCAGTGAAATTAATACTTCGGTTTTCGGGCACCTCCTCGACCACTTTAGGCGGTGTTTCATCTTTCGGTCCGCCGGTAGGTGCCACAGCATTAGCGCAACGCTGGGCAAGGAAGGCCGTGAGCAACATCGCGAGGCAAAAAAGTAGATATTTCAATTTCCGAATCACGGGGCAAAGGTACTAAATTGTTCAATACTAAAAGGAGCAGATTTGAAATCACAAATTTTACCTTGAAAAGTAAAAAATTTAGAAGAAATTTATTTCTATAAAGTAAAAAATATGTGATAAATTTGTTTTTCTAAAGTAAAAAATTGTATTTTTGCAGCGAGAAAACAGAAAACAATGGATAATTTGTTCAAGACTTACGGTCGACTGTTAGCCGATACCGATTTAAACTTTACCCGATACCTTTATGATAAAATCAACTGGGACAACAGGTTGATTGTCATCAAGGGAGCGAAAGGTGTGGGCAAGACAACCTTGCTGCTGCAACATATAAAAAGGACTTTTACGGATGCGAAAAAAGCCCTGTACGTTTCCTTGGATAACATCTGGTTTGCCAACCATACCCTTCTTGAATTGGCAGAATACCACTACACGCATGGCGGCACGCATCTCTTTTTGGATGAAGTCCATAAATACAGGGGATGGCAACAGGAAATCAAGAACATTTACGATTCCTATCCGCATCTGCATATCGTGGTGACTGGCTCATCCATGCTGAAATTGGAAGAGTCATTGGCAGCTGACCTTTCGCGCCGCCATCGTGCTTATACAATGGAAGGCCTTTCGTTCAGGGAATACCTGCAATTGGAGCAAGTGGCTGACCTGCCTGTGCTGCCTTTGGAGACCATACTCAACGACCATTTCAAAGAAGCCTCTCAGATTACATCGATAGTAAAAGTGCTGCAACATTTTGAAAAGTATTTAGAATCAGGGTATTATCCGTTTTATCGCGAAGAAGGCGACGGTTTTTTCGACCGTTTGCAACAAGTGATTGAGACAGTCGTAACTACCGAAATTCCGGCCGTGAGTCATATTGAATATGATTCGGTTTATAAAGTCAAACAACTATTGGCGGTATTGGCCGAGATGAAGCCTTATACCTTAAACATATCTTCGCTTTGTACGACATTACAATCGTCGCGCAACAATGTGTTGAAACTCCTTGACTTGATGGACAAGGCCGCTTTGGTGCGTCGTCTCTATGCTTCGGAAAGCGGAATGAACATGCTGACTAAGCCTGAAAAGATACTCTTCTACAACACCAATCTGATGTATTGCTTGACTCCCCAAGTCGATTCGGGAACCCTGCGCGAGACCTATCTTGCTTCGCAAGTAGGTGTAAATCACAGACTTTATATGCCCCAAAAAGGCGACTTGGTTGTAGACGGTAAATGGCTCTTTGAAGTGGGCGGCAAAGGAAAAGGTTTTTCACAAATCAAGAACATCGAGGACAGTTTCGTGGTGAGTGACAATATGGAAATAGGCCACGGCAATAAGATTCCGTTGTGGTTGTTCGGTTTGTTGTATTGAGGCCGCAGAAACCAAAAAAATTACAATACCAATCAGCAATCCAAAATGATTTTCTATCTTTGCAAGTTTGAAATCATTAAATCTTGAATCTTTAAATCCGAAATACCATGTACAGAACGCATACTTGTGGCGAACTTCGTCTTGCCGATGCTGGCAAGGAAGTGACATTGGCTGGCTGGGTGCAGCGCACCCGCGACAAAGGCTCCCTCATTTGGATTGACCTCCGCGACCGTTATGGCATCACCCAACTCTTCTTGGATGGCAGCAGCGACCCGAAACTTTTGGAACAAGCTCGCTCTTTTGGGCGTGAATTTGTAATTCAAGCCAAGGGCACGGTTATCGAGCGCGAGTCGAAGAACCCGAACATGCCGACGGGCGACATCGAATTGAAAGTGAGTGCCTTCCAACTGCTCAACAGCAGCAAGGTACCACCCTTTACCATCGAGGATGTCAGCGATGGTGGCGACGACCTCCGCATGAAATACCGTTACTTGGACATCCGTCGTAACCCCGTGCGCCAAAACCTTGAACTGCGTCACCGCATGGCCATGCTGGTGCGTAACTATTTGAGCAACCTCAACTTCCTCGAAATTGAGACCCCGATGCTTATCAAAAGCACGCCTGAGGGTGCCCGCGATTTCGTGGTGCCTTCGCGCATGAATCCTGGCGAGTTCTATGCTTTGCCACAGAGTCCGCAGCAGTACAAACAGTTGCTGATGGTGGCAGGCATGGACCGCTATTTCCAAATCGTACGTTGCTTCCGCGATGAGGATTTGCGCGCTGACCGTCAGCCGGAGTTCACACAAATTGACTGCGAGATGTCGTTTGTGGAACAAGAAGATGTTTTGAATACCTTCGAAGGCTTGGCCAAGCACCTCTTCAAGGAGATGAAAGGCCTCGAGTTCGACCAGTTCCCGCGCATGACTTGGCACGATGCTATGAAATATTACGGCTCCGACAAGCCTGACATCCGCTTCGGGATGAAGTTCGTGGAACTCAACGATGTGGTGAAAGGCAAGGGCTTTGGCCTCTTTGACAATGCTGACTTGGTTGTCGGTATCTGTGCCGAAGGTTGCTCAGAATACACCCGCAAGCAACTCGATGCCCTTACTGAATTTGTGAAGCGTCCGCAAGTGGGTGCTGGTGGCATGGTTTACATTAAATATAACACCGATGGAACGTTCAAGTCGTCCGTGGACAAGTTCTACACGCCTGGAGACCTGAAAGTCATTGCCGATAAGTTCGGTGCCAAGCCTGGCGACTTGATGCTCATTCTTTGTGGCGAGGCCATGAAGACCCGCGTGCAACTCAACGCCTTGCGTCTCGAAATGGGCAATCAACTCGGTCTGCGCAAGCCCGACGAATATGCCCCCTTGTGGGTCATCGACTTCCCGCTGCTCGAATGGGACGAGGAGACACAACGCTATTACGCTATGCACCACCCCTTCACTGCACCCAAGCCCGAAGACGAGGCTTTGCTGGATGACCCGACGAAGTGGGGCGACATTCGCGCCAATGCCTACGACATCGTGATGAACGGTGTGGAGGTCGGTGGTGGCTCCATCCGTATTCACGACCGCACCTTGCAGAACAAGATGTTCCACACCCTCGGCTTCACCGACGAGAAAGCTCAGGAGCAGTTCGGCTTCCTGATGGGTGCCTTCGAGTACGGTGCTCCGCCTCACGCTGGTTTAGCCTTCGGTTTCGACCGTCTCTGCTCGCTCTTCGGTGGTGCCGACAGCATCCGTGACTTCATCGCTTTCCCGAAGAACAACTCTGGTCGTGATGTGATGAGCGGATCGCCTGCGCCGATTGCTCAGGAGCAGTTGGATGAATTGCAGATTGCTTTGAATTTGAAATGATATTGTAACCGCTTGTAGAGACGCGATTGGTCGCGTCTCTACTTGCATCATATAGAAATTGTTCCTATTTTTGCACTATAAAACAACAAACCATGCCTATAGACAGAGTTCCTTATTGGATTGACCTTGCAGATTACGACATAGAGACTGCCGAAACTCTATACAACGGCGGACGATGGCTTTATGTTGCTTTCATGTGTCATCAAGCCATAGAGAAAACTTTGAAGGCTTATTGGTGTGACACATTGCATACCGACCCGCCTTTTATCCACAACTTGAATCGGCTTGTGGAGGGTACTGGGCTTGACAAGGAAATGACCGAGGCACAATTGGATACAATAGAAACCCTTGTGCCGATGAACATTCAAGCCCGCTATCCTGAATACAAAGATCAGCTGGCTCGGATGTTGTCGAAGGAAAGATGCAGAACTATTATTGATGAAACCAAACAATTACAGCAATGGATAAAGAACAAGTTATCGAACTCGTCAGCCGATACAAGCAGATTATAACACCTCGTTTCGATGGGAAGTTCAAGGTGTATTTGTTTGGCTCTTACAGCAAGGATTGTGCTCGGCCAGAAAGCGACATTGATGTGGCTGTCATTGTGCCGTCTTTTGGCGATAATTGGTGGGTATGGACGAAAGGGCTTTGGCACGATGTCCGCCAAGTGAGTTCATTGATTGAGCCTGTTCTGATGGAGGAAAATAGTCATTCCCCACTTTATGATGATGTGATGCGGACGGGAGTGTTGGTATAAGATGTATTATGTATTAATCAACGATGTCAGATATGGAATCAAACATTATAAACTTTATCAAAGAGCATTTTGGTTGTTATAGAATAGATGGGAATAGTCGAGTCTTGAGTAGTCTAGGTACCATGAGTATTGTATCTTTTGAAGAATTACATACGCTTTATGATAATGCAGAAGAATACTTTACAATCAAACCAACTGAAGATGGAAAAGGAGTTGTACTTATTTTACACGATAATGTAAAGAAATTCGTTGAAAAAGAACTTGGGTTAGAGTTATAGTAGAGTTTTAGGATGCGACACAAATAATATAATCTGCAATTTCTATCATAAATGAGCATGAGAGTTTCACAATTATTAAAACAATTAAATATAGGGCTTCCTACTTTAAATGAAGAAATGGCTTGTTTACAATTACCCTCATTTGAAATAAATTCAAAATTATCAGATGAAGACAGCAAATTTCTAATTGACTACTTTAATTCGGAGGAAATGCAAGCTATAAACTCGGCAAAGTTGGAAATATTAAGATGTAGGAGACGCCTAAATCAATTCTTTTTGGGTGACAAGAAACCCATTGAACAATTAGGTATGATGGAAAAAAGTCTATATTTTAAGTGGATTATTAATTTCGGTGAAAACTATGTTTCATTTAGGAATAGATTTCCCTTCGTTTCATCATATGGTTATTCAGAAGAAACCTTTGTAAAACTTTATGATTGGTATTTTTCATGGGTTGGAAAAAATGAACAAGAAAGAGTCGCAATTGAAACTGAAGCCAAAAAGAAAAGAGATAAAGCGCAGACATTTTCAATCATTAAAGAGAGTCCTGATGAAGAATCAATGATTATGAACGCTCTTGAAGATGGTTATGGTGATGTTTTTGGTTTTGGATAGTATACATAGTCTACCCAATTTGAGTCAAAATACTATTTTAAAAATTGAACAATAACAAATCTAACAACAATACATTAACATCATGAAAATCAACCTAAAAACTTACCTCATCATTCTGCTGGGAGCACTCATTTTAAGCTCCTGTTCAACTGACAAAACCATGATTGCCAAAGGCGTAAACCTCAATAAGTATGCGTATGCTTCTATCGTGAAGGGCCAAACGATCCATGGCACAGAGACCGACATCGAAATCGAGCCGGGTATCTATGATGCCATTGAATCCACGCGCCTGGAAATGGTAGGCGAACGTCGCATAAACGACCTCACAAGCGCACAAAAGGAGAAACTTGTCCTGGTGAAATATTCGGCCACCTCTACCGAAAAAGCGTCGGTTTTAAGTGTTAGTTTCGAGGACTACATGAATGGCAAAACCATAGCTTCGTGTCGCGCCTCAAACCGTAGCGCATGGACTCGCCAAAAGGATGTGGATAGAGCTATTGGAAAAATAGCCCAGCGTATCAGAAGCATTTGGAAATGATATATTGAAATCTGAAATACGAAAAATATAGATAATCTTGAAATAACAACTTGAATATGAAAAGAGTATTAGTATTAACCGGTGGCGGCGATTGCCCAGGCCTGAACGCCGTCATTCGCGCCATCGTCAAGAGAGCCTCCCAAGAGAAGGAATGGGAAGTACTCGGCAGCATTCAAGCCTATAACGGCATCCTTTGGGAGCCTACCGAGGTCGTCAGGCTGACACCAGAGTCGGTGCGCGGCATCCACTTCCGTGGAGGCACCATCATCGAAACCACCAACAAGGGCGGTCCGTTCAACTGGCCTGTGAAGAACGTCGACGGCACCTGGACCACCGTTGACCGTAGCGATGAGATGCTCCGCAAATTGCAATACATGGGTATCGATGCGGTCATCAGCATCGGTGGCGACGGCTCGCAGCGCATCTCGCAGAAACTCTATGAGAAGGGCCTGAACATCGTTGGCGTGCCCAAGACTATCGACAACGACCTCTCCTCGACAGAGTGCACCTTCGGTTTCCAAACCGCAGTGCAGATTGCCACTGAGGCTGTCGACAAACTCGTCACTACGGCGGCTTCACACAACCGCGTCTTCGTTCTTGAAGTCATGGGTCGCGATGCGGGTTGGATTGCCTTGCATTCCGCCATCGCGGGTGGGGCAGAGGTGTGCTTGTTGCCTGAGTTCCCATACGACATCAACATCGTGAAGGAACGTTTGGAACGCCGTTTCAATCACGACCGTGGCTTCGCTGTGGTGGTGGCCTCGGAAGGTGCGCGTCCTAAGGACGGCCAGCAGGTGTATGAAATCAGCACTGAGGTCGGCTATGAAAACAAGAAATTGGGTGGCATAGGTCGGCGTTTCATCGAAGAGATGAAGGCGGCGGGCTTCACTCACGACATGCGCGAGACCACTCTCGGTCATTTGCAGCGCGGTGGCGTGCCGATTGCTTACGACCGTGTTTTGTCAGCTGAATTTGGCGTGAAGGCCTTCGAGATGGTACTTAACGGACAGTTCGGTCAGATGGTGGCTTACCATCACCCCGATGTGGTGGCTGTCTCGCTGAAAGAAGCTGTTTCCAAGCCCAACCTCGTCACCTTCGATAGCGACTTGGTACGCACGGCCCAAGGCTTGAACATCTCGTTGGGAATCTGAGGACTTTGCGACTGCGTCCATGGCGAAAAACAAGTTTTATGTAGTGTGGAACGGTCGTACCCCAGGCGTTTACGACCGATGGGAGGCATGTCAAAAGGAGATTGAGGGCTTCAAGGGAGCCAAATACAAAGGCTTTCCCGACCGTCTGAGTGCCGAAACTGCTTTCAAGGAAGGTCCTAACAACTACTGGGGTAAGGATGTGGCTCCCATAGTCGATTTTTCGGCTGCCAAAGAGCAACCTGTCAGTCCGTGCATTGCCGTGGACGCAGCTTGTTCAGGCAACCCTGGGAAGATGGAGTATCAAGGCGTTTTCGTGGACTTTAGCACCCAACCTGCGACAAGGAAAGATTTGTTCAAAAGTCAGGTTTTTCCCAATGCCACCAACAACATTGGGGAGTTTTTGGCCCTTGTTCATGCCCTTGCCTTGCAGAAGAACAATGGCTGGCATTGTCCCATTTACAGCGACTCGGTGAATGCACAGCTGTGGATTCGACAGAAGAAATGCAAGACCAAACTGCAGCCCAACGACAAAAACGCTTATCTTTTCGAACTTGTTGCTCGTGCCGAAAAATGGCTGAACGAAAACACCATAGAGGTTCCCATCCTGAAGTGGAAGACAGAAATTTGGGGTGAAATCCCCGCCGATTTTGGTAGGAAATAAAATAAGTGTTACTTTTACCGCCCAAAACAAGATAGCAGATGTTCAAATACGACTCGTTTTATTTCCAATGTCCCCATTGCCAAGCTTGGCTCGAAGGCCGCAACCTGAAGGCTGAGATGGTCAATCAGTCTATCTTGTATTCCGATGGTAAGGTGTTGAACGACAACTATATCACGACACCACAGAAGATGATTTTATGTCCTTCGTGTGGCCATGTTTTCTGGATTGAAAAGCCAGTGGAGCCGTTGATTACCTTCGAAAAGCCAGATGCTGATGTGTATTCATGGAATACATGGCGCTTCTTCGGCATCAGTTTTTCCGACAATAAAGGCAAATTGGCTTTGATTAATCATTACAAGACTTTTCTGAAGAAAAGCCATTATGAGCCGAAAAACGAAATCTACTTGCGTCGTTTTCTTTGGTGGGCCTACAACGACTTGCACCGCAACCTTCACTATGTGCGATGGAGGTATTTCCTCAATGGTTTCATGAGTTTTGGGGTGTGGCATTGCAACCGTAGGCTCCTTTTGGAAGGCGAGAAGTTGTTTCTCAGGAACCTCAAGGATTTCAACGACAATTTGAAACGCCTTCTTGCCTTACTTGAAAAACATCCTGAAGAACAGATTGATTTGGAAGTGCCGGAAATTTACCGCGAGTTACGCCAATTTGATAAGGCGAAGGAACTTTTGGATAAGGTAGGCAGCCGCACACACTTCACCAATGAGCTGCTACGCCATTCCAAGTGGAAAGACTCGCGGGTGTTTATGGTTTCGGGATAACAAAAAAACGAGGGGATTTTTTACCGCCCTCGTTTTTTTGTTTTGCTTTGGTTCCAATATATTATTCATGTCCACCACCAGCACCACCAGCATGAAAACTATGCCAATAGTAACCGCTAAGTGGAGCATAAGTAATTACATGTCTATGTCTACGAACAAATTTGTATTGACATTCACCTACTTGATTTGGAGAATAACAATTCTCATTTGCTTCAAACCAATGTATATGGGAGTGTTCTGGACAATAATGACACTTGTTAACATACGGCGGGTCATCAGGGCAGGCAGGGATGTGGAAACCACAGTAAGTACACTCTATATAACTATCTCTATCCTCTTCATCTTGAATTTCCTCAGAAGTAATAAACTCATAAGTAATAAAGTCATCGACAGAAGGAACCCATTCTTCATCATTTGCATTTGTTGTCTTTTTGCAAGAATTAAGACTCCACGCTGAAGTAATCAGCATGCCTGCCACCAAAAAAGATAATATCAATTTTTTCATAGTTGTGTTATTTTATTGTTCGATATCCAGTTGTTTATTCACAAATTCACGCTGCAAAAATAAGGATATTTTTCTTGTCAACAACATTTTTTTTACTTTTTCTTTAATAGCGGTACTTTTTTCCAAGGAGATTGAATTGCAGGCAAAGTCCTGCATTAACATGTTTGAAGTTCTGCACGCTGGCTTGAAGTCTTAAATGTTGCCAAAGTAACATGTCCATACCCATCAGGAACTCGTTGCCCGTATATTCAGCAATGAGCCTTGCCTGGGGAAAGAATGCCGGCCTAAAAGTGATGCCGCCGACTATTCCGTTCCATTTGGAGTTGTATTCACGGAGATAATGTCGGTAAGACAGAGTTACACCCAACTCGTTGCCGGAGAAGTTGAAATGTTTTGTTGCAGCAACATATAAATTCATAAAATATAGCTGATCTTCTATAGTATAAGCATATTTTACGGTGGTTCCAAAGTCGTCGCAACCGATAGCCACCGCTGGACAATATTTTCTTTCTTTCAGAGGTTGGATCTTCACCGATGCAGAACGGTCTTTGCTCCATTTGAGGATATTACCTTGTGCATCTTTTTCCCTTATTCGCTCAGTGCAGACATAACTCAATTCCAACCAGCTGAATGGTGCCAAGGCAATGTAATAGTCGAAAGTGTGGTATTTTTCTCCAAGATAGAGAAACCCTTGGTCGGGCATCATGTATTTGTTGAGGAAATGGATTCCGACAAAGGCATCGCCCTCATGGTGCATTTCGCCTGATGGGACATGTATCAGCCCCGAAGTGCCGGTATATTGTTGGGCATTGCTCCAAAGAGGGTACAACCCTAGTGCAATAAATGCAATAAGAATACTAAGCTTTTTCATAGTTGTTTTATCCCTTCTTTTTTCTCAGATCTTTGATAATGAAATCGGGTTTCATGGTATGGCTCCCCCATTGTAAGAAGTCTCGGCTGAACCAGCCATCACGCTCGTTTTGTTCGGGGTCAGTGCGGTACATCCTATTGTTATATTGATGATTCGATATTTCGTAGGAAAGACGGAAATTGGAAGCAGGACGAATGTTCACAACTTTATGTTTGCGGTGATAGGGTGGGAGCATGATGACGCACCTGAAGCCGCCGTCGAAACCGTTCACATTATTCCATCTGCCAAAAATTGAAACCGTCGTGTGATTGAAATGTCGCATGGCTTCTATCTCACAACCTGTATCACCATACAAATATTTTCCTATAATACCACGAAATTGGGTATTCCATCGTGGTAGATAAAAGTCACCCCCAATAGTTCCTACAAAACGGTTCGGCGCAACAATTTCCCAATAAGGCGATACAAAAACAGATCCGATATATCCTGCTTGGCCTTCAAAAGCGAACCAATCGCACAAGGGCAGAAACGCTTTCAAATCCAAACCATAGCGATTGTGGCTGAAAACACCTGCCGTGGTCTTAAGATACAAATTCTTGATTTTAAACTCCTTGCTAACATTAAGTGCGTTCACTTGGAAAAAACTATATTCGATGCCGTATTGGTTCACAATTGGAATCAAGACCTGACCCGAAAGTTGCCAATGATTGCCCATATCCCACTTGAAACCAGGACTGAGGCGAATCAGAAATTCATATTGGGTGTTGTAATTAATGTCCCTGAAATTGAAGTCCACACCCGAAAAGAAATCCACACCAGGCGAGACGTTTTGCCCCTTGGCTTTGGGTTGGCCTATCCATAAAGAAAAGGCAAGAAGCAAAACCGATATGCGGAGAAAGGATGAAAAATGCCTTTGAAACATTGTTGCAATTAATTAAGGTATGTTTGTTTTGGGCTGCAAAAATAGGTAAAAAAGGCCATGTTGCAATTTGTTTTTGGTTAAATATTCATAATAACATGAAAGTCAGTGTTTTGAAATAAGGTACAAAAGTTCGGGACACAGGGCTTTTGGTGTTTTTGCCCCGTGTCCCGAAATCTTATGTCAAGACATTTTTGCTATTACTTTACACGATCAATAGGGAATAAATCATTAATCCAGACCTCGATGTTGGAATGGCGTTGGCCTTTGTCGTCGGTCCATTCGTTGTTGCGCAGGCTGCCGTCAACGGCGATTTGTAGACCTTTTCTCACGTTGTTTTCGACACGGTCGGCAATTTTTCCCCAAGCCACAATCGTGAACCATTGCGTGTCGTTCACCCATTCGCGGTTGGCGTTCATGCGGCGTTCGTCGACGGCGAGGCGGAAACGCGCCACTTTGTTGTTGTTGCTAAAGTTCTTCACTTCAGGTTCTGCACCCGGGCGGCCAATCAGCATGACCGAATTTCTCATTGTACTCATTTGTGTGTGTGTTTAGTAATTAATGAATAAGTTTAATTTGTCGTGTCGCACCTTGGTTGGTTTGACGATGCAAAGTAACAATACTTGTCAAGACTAAGCCGTTGATTAAACGTTTGTTGTCGACAGTAGTCGTTTGTTGTCGTTTGCTGTCGGATATATTGTTTGTTATCAGTATTTTAATTTTTTGACAGAATAATGCGACAATTTATTATTTTTGCGTCAAAATTGAAAATCATCAGCAAATGGCAAAGGATTTGAAACCTCATATCGGCATTTTCGGTCGCAGAAACAGCGGCAAGAGTAGCCTTATTAATCTGCTTACAGGACAACAAATCGCCATCGTGAGCGACACGGCGGGCACCACTACTGACCCCGTCAAGAAAAGCATTGAAATTTTCGGTGTCGGGCCTTGCGTCCTTATCGACACGGCTGGCATTGATGATGTAGGCGAATTGGGACAACAACGTGTAGAGAAAACGATGAAGGTGTTGGAAGAAATTGACTGTGCTATTTTGGTCATCACGGAAAACAACTTCAGCGAACCGGAAAAACAACTCATCGCTCGCATGAAAGAACTGGCGGTGCCGTTTTTCATCGTCCATAACAAGGCCGACCAGGAACCGCTTCTTGCTGTTACGAAGGCGGTGATTGAAAAGAATTTCGATGTTAAAGTTTTAGATTTTAGTGTTCTGAGAAGGGATGACATTGCTCCATTGGTTGAAATGCTGAAAAAGACCATCCCAGAGAGTGCTTATCAAAAGGTTTCCTTATTAGGTGGCATTATTAAACCGAATGAAGTGGTAGTTTTGGTCTGCCCTGTCGACTCCGAGGCTCCCGAAGGCCGTTTGATTTTGCCTCAAGTGATGGCCATCCGAGATGTGCTCGATAATGAATGCATCTGTGTGGTACTGAAAGAAACCCATTTGCAGCAATACCTTGACACCATGCCCAAACCTGCACTGATTGTTACGGATAGTCAGGTGTTTGGCTTTGTAAGCAAAATCGTTCCACCCGAAATTCCTTTGACCAGTTTCAGCATCGTTATGGCACGGCTGCGTGGTGATTTCGATAATTATGTAAAAGGTACACCATACTTGTCTGAACTGAAGGATGGCGACACGGTTTTGTTGTTGGAATCATGCACCCATCACAGCACCTGTGAGGACATTGGACGAGTGAAGTTGCCCAGAATGATACTGAAATTCACAGGCAAGGCCATTAATTTTGAGTATGTGGCGGGATTAGCACCTATCGACCATCCCGAAAAATACGCCATGGCCATCCAATGCGGTGGCTGCATGAGTACACGCAAGCAACTGCTCAACCGCACGAATCTTTTCGTGAATCAAGATATCCCGATTAGCAACTATGGCATGGCATTGGCTTATATGAACGGCATTTTTGAAAGGGTTATGGCACCGTTTTCCTCCACCCTGTAGAGACGCGATTCATCGCGTCTCGATTGATTTATCGCGTCTCAAGATAATCCAACAATCCTTTACACCCTTCCGAGACATCCCTCCAAGTGGCTTCAAAATCGCCTGTGTACCATGGATCGGCCACATCGCCCGAGCGGTGGGTATAATCCATCAACAGGCTAATTTTGTGTTTTGTATCCTCACCGAACATGCGTTTCAAGTTGCGAAGGTTGTTGCGGTCCATGGCGATGATATAATTATAATAGGTGTAGTCGTGTCGCGTCATCTGGCGGGCGGTCTTGCCCTCACAGCCAATGCCATGTTCGGCCAATTTGCGCCGCGCAGGCGGATAAACAGGGTTGCCGATTTCTTCCGTTGAAGTTGCCGCTGAGGCGATTTCAAATTGTTCGGTCAGACCTGCTTCTTCAACAAGTTTTTTCATCACGAACTCCGCCATGGGACTGCGGCAAATGTTGCCGTGGCAGATGAAGAGGATTTTTATCATGTTGAAGTGTTGTTAATTGACGCAGGACTTCGGGACGCGGGACGCGAGACTTTTTCCGTCCCGTGTCTCGTGTCTCGCAGTCTCGTGTCTTATCACCATTCTGTTTATTTGTTTAGTAAATCATTAATCACCACCGAGGCACAAAAGATGCCAAAGGCGGCTGGAAGGTAAGATATAGTACCCACATTGGAAACCTTGTTTTGCTCATCAACACCCTCAGTGATGATGGCTGAGGCATCGACAGGCTCAGGCGAATAGACAGCCTTGATGCCATCGAACACGCCGAGGCGATGAAGCCGTTTGCGAATATAAAACGCCAAACGGCAATGGTTGGACTTCGAGATGTCGCAAATCTCTATCTTCTCGGGGTGGAACTTGCCGCCTGCGCCCATGCTGCTCACAATGCGTTGGTTGTTCATCTTGGCGTAATAGAGCAGAAACACCTTGGGTGCCACTGTATCGATGGCATCCACCACATAGTCAAAAGGTTGCGCCATGAGGTCGATGATGGCTTGGTCTTTCAGGTATTGGTGGAGGACGGTCAGCTCTATCTTAGGGTTGATGTCGCGGAGACGTTCGGCCATTACTTCAGCCTTTGGGCGACCAATGGTACTTTCCAAAGCCAACAGTTGACGGTTGCGGTTGGTGACGTTCACCACATCGCCGTCCACGATGGTCATTTTGCCGATACCTGCACGAGCCAGTTGTTCAGCGGCGTATGCGCCCACACCACCCAAGCCAACCACAAGCACATGCTTGGATTTCAGTGTTTCTATGCCTTCATCACCGATTAATAGGCGGGTTCTGTCTTGCCAGTTTTCCATAGTGTATTTCTTGTCAACGCTTTGCGTCTTTGCGAGGAGATACGACGAAGCAATCCAGAGTAAAATAATGTCTAAACTGCTTCGTTCCTCGCAGTGACTCGAAGCGTGTCATGTATTGTGTCCAAATAATCGTGCAAAATTAGCAAATAATCGTTTTTGCAAAACAGCAAAGTCAATGTCTAATATCTTCGCCGCTGCTTCGTAAATAGTTTCAATCTCCATTTCTGACATATCTGTTTCAAGGAAAAGAAAATCCAAATCGATGAATTTGAATGAATTATAAATCTTCCTCTCTGAATGTAGCAAACTCTCCCCGACCGAAAGATACAACCCTTGTCCTGTCAATTGTCGGATGTCCTGCTCCGTGCCGTTGAAGCCATGCAGAATCCAAGGTTGTTTGGCTTTGTGTTTTTTACGCAAGGCAAGAATCACATTGTGGCTCTTGACATCATGCAGAATCATCGGCTTTTGCATGGTTTCCGAAAGTTTGATTTGCCGCTCGAAAAGTTCAATCTGTTTTTCAAAACTTTCCTTGTGCATTTTATCTAAACCTGCTTCACCCAACGCAATGACATTAGGAGATTGCAGCCTTTCTTCCAATAAAGTAAATGCTTCTTCCAGCTGAAAATCAGGATTATCCAAAGCCCATGGATGAATACCGTAACTGTAATAGCCTTGTTTGGGACAAGGTATTTCCAAATCCAAATTGATGATTTGAACTAGGTCGTCGTTTGCTTGGGCCTTATGGGTGTGTATGTCGACAAAAGAGGTGTTCATGGCTGCAAAATTAGAAAATTTCCTATTTTTGTCGCATGGAACAGAACCTCTTGCAAACGAAAATTGCCTACTTGAAGGGTGTCGGGCCGAAGAAGGCCGAAATCCTCCTGAAGGAATTGGGCGTATCCACCTATCAGGATATGCTCAACCAGTTTCCGTTCCGATACATTGACCGCAGCCAGATCCAAAAGGTGGCTTACATCAACGACGACACCGTATATTACCAGCTTGTCGGCACCATTTCCAACATTAAGCTTATAGGCGCACCGAGGGCCACACGCGCCACAGGCCTTTTCAGCGATGAGACGGGCAGCATCGAAGTAGTGTGGTTCCGTGGACTGAAATGGATTAAAGACCGTTTTAAGCAGGGGGTGAAGTATGTACTGTTTGGCAAGGCCTCTGAGTTCAACCACAACTTCAACTTCGTCCACCCAGAAATCGAGGAGTATGACCCCAAGGACCCGCTCATCGGCGAGGGATTGCAAGGCGTGTACAACACCACCGAGAAGATGAAAGACCACGGCCTCGGCACCCGCACCATTGCCAAGTTGCAAAAACTCATCCTGCAACAGGTCTACGAATACATCCCAGAAACGCTACCCAAGGCCCTCATCAAGGAAAACCAACTGATACCGCGCCGTTACGCCTATTACGAAATCCACCTGCCGGCCAACAACATCGAAATCCAACAAGCCACGCGCCGACTGAAATATGAGGAGCATTTTTTCTTCCAACTGAAGATGCTGCGCAACAAGATGCACCGCGAGCAGGCCATCAAAGGCCATGTCTTCAATGTGGTGGGCGACTATTTCAACGGCTTCTACAAAGACCATCTCCCCTTCCCGCTGACCAACGCCCAGAAGCGCGTCATCAAGGAAATCCGCAAGGACTTGGGCTCGGGTCACCAGATGAACCGCCTGCTGCAAGGTGATGTGGGTAGTGGCAAGACCATCGTCGCGCTGATGGTGATGCTCCTGGCTTTGGACAACGGCTTCCAAGCCTGCCTGATGGCACCCACGGAAATCCTGGCCACACAGCATTTCACCACACTTCAGGAGCAACTGAAGGACATGGACATCAACTTCGCCCTGCTGACGGGTTCCACTAAAATCGCAGAACGAAGGAAGATTTATGCGGGGCTTGCCGATGGCACGATGCAAATCGTGGTGGGCACCCACGCGCTAATCGAGAGCAAGGTGGTGTTCAAGAACTTGGGCTTGGCCATCATTGATGAGCAGCACCGTTTCGGCGTAGAGCAGCGTTCCAAGTTCTACGAAAAGACAGAGATTCCGCCCCACACCCTCGTGATGACCGCCACGCCCATCCCGCGTACCCTCGCCATGACGCAATACGGCGACCTCGATGTCTCCAAAATCGACGAACTGCCGCCTGGGAGAAAGCCTGTACAGACCTATCACATATACAGCGACGACCGCTACCGCATCATGATGTTCATGAAACAGCAGATTGCGCTCGGGCGGCAGATTTATGTGGTCTATCCCTGCATCAAAGAGTCGGAAAACACGGATATGATTGCGCTTCAGGAGGGTTACGAGGCTTTGCTGCACGACTTCCCCGAGCCGCAGTACAAACTTTGCGTCTGCCACGGTCGGCTGAGTGCTGAGGACAAGGACTTCGAGATGCAGTGCTTTATTAATAGGAATGCACAAATCATGGTAGCCACGACCGTCATCGAGGTGGGTGTCAACATTCCCAACGCCACGGTGATGATTATTGAAAACGCTAATCGTTTTGGGCTGTCGCAACTTCATCAACTAAGAGGTCGCGTTGGTCGTGGTGCCGACCAATCCTATTGCATCCTCGTCACCGACCACAAGCTGACCGCCGACGGCAAGACTCGCATGAAGACCATGTGCAGCACCAACGACGGCTTCGAAATCGCTGAAGTCGACCTCGAACTTCGCGGCCCAGGCGAGACGGGCGGCACACGCCAATCGGGACAAATCGAAATGCTCATCGGCGATTTGCAAAAAGACGGCCCATTAATCCCCCAAGTCCGTGAGGCTGCCATCAAGCTTTTGGCCGACGACCCGAAACTCATCAAGCCCGAGAACAGGATGCTTCGCGAGCATTACAAGGAGTTGTTCGCGCAGACATTTGACTGGAGCCAAATAGGATAAATCATTGATTTAATGTGTGTTATAATATTATTATCCGAATAATAATTATTCCAATAATAATATACATTTCTCCCTCCTAAACGAATAAAACTTATTCGTCAAGTAACTGAAAGTCACGCAGATGATGGAGATGATGACATAGGAGAGCGGAGCCCCAATGTACGGTTACTCATTCCTTCAAAACCTTTCCTGTCTTTATTTGACCATCAGAATGATTTATCTTTATAAAATAAACGCCTGAAGGCAAACTTGATAGGTCTATATTTGCTCTTTCGGATACCAACATGGATTTGCCCAAAAGGTCAAATACCTCCACAGACTGGATTTCTGGCAAGTCAATGAATAATAAACCTTTTGTGGGATTTGGATAGAAAGCCGTGTTCATATTTGTTTCATCAAGGTTGTCGTAAAACCTAAAGAAAGCCTTCAAATCACAGTCTTTTTTCACCACAAACGTATAGGTTGGGTTCGTTGAAACCCCGATGTCGTTATTTCTCCAAATGTAAAACTCCGCATTTTCCTTAGGAACGGCATGAACGATGGCGACACTGCCATTCTCGCAGGATGGTTCTTGAAGGATTTCAACAGAGCCAAGACTTTCATCTGCTGAAGCCACATGAAAAGTGTAGATAAAATCTTCGTTATAATTGTTGAACGCGTTCCATCCTGCCGCATTTTGGTAGGATTCGCCCGAACCGCAATGCACCCAAATGGGAATGTTAGAAGGAATGTTGCCGAAAATGCCATCGGCACTGGCATTTGGAGCCTCAAAAGGCTTGGCGACAATGGCGGACAAGTTGGACATATTGTAAAACGCGATATCTTCAATGGATTGTAATGATGAGCCAATGGTCAAAGTGTCGCTGAAACCGATACAATTAGAAAAAACGCCTTCTTTCAAAAAAGTCAATTGGTCAGAAATTGTCAGCGAGCCGTTAAAACCATAACAACGTGAAAAAGCATTATGGCCGATGTTTCTCACGGAATTAGGGATGGTGAGGGATCCAGTAAAGCCAGTACACCAAGTGAAAGCCATATTTCCAATGGAGGTCAACGATTTCCCAAGAGTCAACGTGCCATCAAACCCTTCACATTCCGAAAAAGCATTTTCTCCGATTTCAATGACCGCATCAGGGATAACCAATGAACCATGAAGCCCATGGCAGTATGTAAAAGCGCACCAACCGATTTGTTCCAATGAATCGGGCAAGACCAAATTGCCTACAAAAGGACAAGCATAAAAAGCGTGATCATCGATGATTTTCAACGTTGATGGGAGTTGAGGCACTTCTGTCAAGGTGGTCATTGAAGCAAAGGCATAAGAGCCTATACCTCTGATGTCGTCGGGAATTACCGTGTTTTTGCATGCGGCCAGTAAAGTCTTGTCGTTTTTCGTGATGAGGGCATTATTCTCCGAGTAATATTTAGGGTTATCAGGATCGACAATGATAGAGTCCAAATCGTGACAATAAGAGAAAACGCACGAGCCTATGGAATCAACCGATGCAGGTATATAGAGTGTACCAGTAAGCCCTGTACAACCCCAAAAAGCACGGTTTTCGATTGTTTTCAACGATAAAGGCAAAGTAAGCGAAACAAGTCCCGAACAATCGCTGAATGCATGGCTTTCAATGACTTGCAATGCAGACGGAAGTGTTACTTCTGTAAGGCCAGAGCAATTACAAAAAGTGTCATGCCCAATGCTTTCCATCGCGTCGGGAAGCACAAGTTGGGTAAAACCTGTGCAATACCAAAAAGCGAGACTACCTATTGTTTTCACTGTATTCGGGATAATCAGAGTGCCTGTCAGATTAGCGCAACCACGAAAAGTGTTTTTGTCGATTTCTGATACGACATAGGTTTGCCCCTCGTAGACAACCATTTCTGGTAAGATGATTTCGCCTTGAGGCTCCTCGAAGCCTTGATAGGGGTCGTTAAGGTTGCCAGGGTATGTCAGTCTTACTTCATGGTCAGTACCATAGATGATTTTGTAATAAAGCGTTTGTCCTGTTTCGCAAACTGCGGAAAAATCATAATAACCTCGTCCGAAACCATAGAAGGACATAATAATCAATGATGCAACTAGGAAAACTTTTTTCATCTTTCTTGTTGTTCTATGATTTCTTCTCTTTCCTAAACGAATAAAACTTATTCGTCAAATAGCTGAACGTCACGCAGATGATGGAGATGATGACATACGATATTGTCGGCCAAATGTGAAGCACCTCGATAAAGAGTTTTAGGCCGAAATAGTTGATGAGAAAGTTCACAACAGTAACCATCAAA
>JAEEGG010007999.1_pt1 | contig 24151 bp, 17 predicted proteins | sample 9134161 | NCBI WGS metagenome assembly JAEEGG01 (sample SAMN16246543, study PRJNA631951) | gut metagenome | biome: gut microbiome; feature: rumen; material: CR-attached | host: Bos | place: Iran: Karaj | collected 2018-10
GACTATGCCCATAAAGATATAGGCAGGGTTCAATACACCCGAAGCGGACGTTCCTGTTGCGTATCTTCTAACACGTTTGATTTGCGAGATCTGGCACGCCGAAGATAACGTTCGTAAACGTCCTTTTACCACTAAGATTTGACCCTCAAGTCCTTTCGGGCTATTCGAGTCGGGTGCAAAATTACAAAAAAGATTGGAAACGGGAAAGAAAGTTGAGGAAAAATTTGGCACTTTCCGAAAAAGATGCTATCTTTGCAGCGTCAAACGTTAAGTTTGGCTACGCCGCTGAGTGCGGGGAGTAAGGCTTTACAGATACTGCTCCATTTGAATAAAAGGCTGCATCATGTATGGTGCGGCTTTTTCTATTGCTCGTATTTCTTGCGGAACTGCCGATAGAACTTAGGGCTTTGAGTGGCATATCTGTTTACTGATATTGCTTTCTTGCCTTTGAACAGGAGTACCTCTATGGCTTTGCGGTTAACCTCGAAGTAAGTCTTGATGTCAGCAGCCAACAGACGAGCGTTGTAGTCCGACGTGATGTTGAGTAATATGCGGTTACTCTGTCCGATAGAGTCCAGCAATTGTGTACCAACAGAGCCTTTTCCATATACGGTTTTCAGGTCATACATCGCATAGGAGCCTTTCTTCAAGTACACCCCTCTATACGCTAACGGCAAAGAGCCCGTCATTGAGAAGCAAGACGTTAGATGTCATCAATGCTTAATGGGATTGTTTCTGTATTAGACTGCATGTGCTGGAAAAGAGAATCACCACTTTATGTCGGAAAGGTGTTTACTCATCGCTATACTCCAAACAAAAATTGCGTATTTACGCAGAAAAAGTAAACGGCGATGGTAATAAAGCGAGATGTTCATCTGAAGAAGCTCATTGAAAGCAAGCACAATGGGATGATAAAAGTCGTGACAGGCATAAGACGCTGCGGCAAGTCATACCTACTCTTCAATCTCTTCTGCCAACATTTGAAAGAAGCTGGTATAACAGATGACCATATATTAAGGTTCTTTAAGCAAAACTGTTAAAAGAATACAGCTAAAAAACGTCTGCGAAAATCTGCATTCTGGAAGAGAATAGTGGCTTTTGCGCCACCTAACTCCCCAAAGAGCGATGTTCTATTTCGGAACTTTCTGTTCCATATCGCGTATTTTTATCAATTATCAGCCTCTATTTTGCTCTTTTTCCTGCTCATCGAAGGCTGTCTGACATCCCGTTCGCGGCAAATGATGCCGAGTTTCAGCCTAAATCACGACACGTTCTTGGAAATATCACACGACGATTTAGGTTAGATCGCTCAGTGATATTGCCTAAATCGCGTGACCATCTACCCTAAGTCTCATCGTGATATAGCCTAAAACGCAAGAAACTACTGATTATGAGCAACTTAAACCATGTGCTTTTTACAATACGTTGAAAATCAGATTGTTGCAAAATGCCCAATACTCGCATATTTCCAACCCGAGGAACGTTTCCTGACTCCCGCGCCATTCTCAAGCGAGTTACTGTTAAATTCGTAAACAAATCTTAACATAAGAACGCTCTTACCGATGGACAGGTGAAAAGGGCTTCCAATATAACCGCCTGATGAACATCCTTGAGGTTATTATCACTTTTTCAATGTGAACTCAAAACACACTCCTCCGCCTTCAGCACAGCGCGCGGTGATGCTGCCACCATGCAGAAGAACGGCATTTTTCACAATGGCAAGGCCGAGCCCTGTGCCACCAATACTGCGGCTGCGGCTCTTGTCAATACGATAGAAGCGTTCGAAAATACGAGGCAGATGCTCAGGCGCAATGCCTACACCATTGTCACTGAATCGGAACGCCCATTCATCGTCCGTCTGTTCGGCACAGATATCGATGGTGGTTCCCTCACCGGCATAGTTGATGGCATTGTCAATGAGATTACGGAAGATGCTATAGACGAGCGAAGGGTTGCCCTGAATGATGATGCTCTGTGGCAGACTGTTGCGAAGTGTCATACGGCGCTTCTCAAGAGCAATGGAGGTCTCCTGTACGATATCGCTTACGATAATTGACACATCGGTACGTTCCATTGTCAGCTGGTGGGCAGCATAGTCCATACGGTTCAGCGTTGATATGTCTTGAAGCAGTGCTGTCAGTCGGTGTGCCTGTGCATTGGCACGCTCTATAAACTGCCGCTGAGTTAAGGGGTTCATCTGCGGGTCGTCAAGGATGGTGTCAGTATAGCCGAGGATACTGGCTACAGGTGTCTTCAGTTCGTGGGCGATGTTCTGTGTGAGCTCGCGGCGCATCTGGTTCTCCTTGGCAGCCTGTTCCCGGCTGATGCGCTCGTCCATACGTCGGGCATAGCGGTGGAGCAAGAACGACAATCCCACCATCACCACGAGCGAGAACAACAGGAGGTGCCAGTCACTGACCTCGTCAAAGGGTTGTAGGAACTTGCGGTCGTAGTCCTCGAACAGGATAAAGATCAGCGCATAGACGACAAACACCACCATCACGCTGGCGAACATCTTCCGGCCTTCACTCAACTTCTTCATGGCTCAAACACATAGCCGTATCCTTGACGGCTTACTACATACTTTCCGTATCTGCCTATTTTCTTCCTCATACGGGTAATGTTCACATCCACCGTACGGTCGCTTACCACCACGTCTTCAGGCCATACGGCATCGAAGATCTGCTGGCGTGAGAACACCTGTCCGCGATGTTTCAACAAGAGTCCTAACAGCTCGAACTCCGTCTTGGTGAGACCAGCGCTCTCGCCGTCAACCACCGTTGTCTTCTTGCTGAGGTCGAGCACAAGTCCCTCAAAGCTAATGAGTCCTGTCTCCTTTTGTAGGGGCTGGGCGATGCTCCGCGCCAATACTGCTTTCACTCTGGCCACCACTTCTCGCACAGAAAACGGCTTCGTCACATAGTCGTCAGCACCAAGTCCGAAGCCCGTCAGAGCATCTTCCTCAGTATCCTTTGCTGTTAGGAATATAATAGGTATGAGCGAGGTCTGCTCTTCGGCTTTCAACTTTTTTGCCAGCTCAAAGCCCGACATACCCGGCATCATCACATCCAGTATCAGCAAATCGTAGCTCGACGGTTCTTTCTTTAGTGCCATCTCACCTGAATATGCTGCCTCGGCCTCATAGCCAGCAGCATGAAGATTATAGAGCAGAATGTCACACAAATCCTGCTCATCATCTACTACAAGTATCCTCTTCTGATTCATTTAGCGTAGGGAAATGATTTGGTTTGCCTACAAAGATACAAATATTTCCGCACATATCAGCACTATCTTCCGTTTTTCTACATAACAATTGTTCCCAGCAATGAAAAGAAATGCATGCTTTCCTTTTGCATTTCTCTCGTTTTTTCGTAACTTTGGCTTTGCCGAAGTTACTGTCACTCGGGAATGAAAATAAAAGCGAGCTTTCCTTTTGCATTTCTCTCGTTTTTTCGTAACTTTGCCACATGAAAGGTGTGTTAACCTTCTATATAACTAAAAACGAAGATTACTAAACTAAAAATATGAAACGAACGATATTGACGGTTGCAGTCCTCTTGCTCAGTATGGGGGCGGTTGTGGCACAGCAGGCATTGCAGTGGCCTGAGGTGACGAGAGAAATGAAACCCGGCGCTCGCTGGTGGTGGATGGGATCGGCTGTTGATGACGCTAACCTGCAGTGGGCCATAGGCCAGTATACCCAGACAGGCATAGGAACGCTGGAGATTACGCCTATCTATGGAGTCACTGGTAATGAGCGCAATGAACTGAACTACCTGTCGGCTGAGTGGATGAACGCATTGAAGGTGTGCCAGGAAACGGGCGATGCCCAGGGCGTTGACATCGACATGAACGGTGGAACAGGATGGCCCTTCGGCGGTCCGATGATCAGTGTGAACGATGCTGCCGGAAAGTTAGTGACCAAGAATGAGTCGAAAACCTCCGACGGCACTACGGCACTGACCTTCAACGTGCAGACACCCGAGAGCAATGCTCCGCTGAACAAGGTGATGGCCTATCGTCAGGATGGCGAAGGAGTGGTGGACGTGACCTCGTTCGTAGAAGGTAACACGCTCCGCTGGACTGCACCTGCTGGCGAGTGGCTGCTATTAGCCATCTATAACGGACACACATTGCAGCAAGTGAAACGAGCTGCCCCTGGTGGTGAGGGCTACGTGCTCGACCATTACAATGCCGATGCCGTGGCTCGTTACCTGAAGTACTTCGATTCGCGTTTCTCGGCAGCCAATGCCCGTTGGCCTCACTCTTTCTTCAATGACAGCTATGAGGTGTATGGTGCCGACTGGACACCGCAGATGTTCAGCGAGTTCGAGAAGTATCGCGGCTATAAGCTGGAGGAGCACATGGATCAGCTGTTGGGACTTGGTAAGCGGAAGGATACGGGCAACCAAGTCTTGGCAGACTACAGACAGACACTATCCGACATGCTGCTGAACAACTTCACCCGGCAGTGGACTGAATGGGCTCATCAGCATGGGGTGACCACCCGAAATCAGGGGCATGGCTCGCCCGGCAACCTCATCGACTTCTATGCTGCTGTCGATATACCTGAAATTGAGGGATTCGGCATCACCGACTTCAAGATAAAGGGCCTGCGCACCGATGAAGGCTTCACCAGCAAGAACCTGAGTGACCTGGCCACACTGAAGTATGCTTCAAGCGCCGCCCATGTCACGGGCAAGAAGATGACTTCGAGCGAGACCTTCACCTGGCTCACTGAGCATTTCCGCACCAGTCTGTCGCAGATGAAGCCGGAGGTCGATCTGATGTTTGTGGCTGGCGTGAACCACATCTTCTTTCATGGCACGACCTATACGCCCCAACAGGCTGCATGGCCGGGGTGGAAGTTCTATGCTTCCATCGACATGAGTCCTACGAATAGCATCTGGCGCGATGCACCTTCGTTCATGGACTATGCTACGCGTTGCCAGAGTTTCCTTCAGATGGGACAGCCGGACAACGACCTGCTGGTATATGCTCCTTTTCAGGATGCCATGCACAAGAATACTGGCGCCAATGCCGCTCGGTTGCAGCTCTTCGACATCAACACGCTTTCGGACAAGATTCCATCGATGGTGACCTGCGTGAAGAATGTGGAGGCAGCCGGACTGGACTGCGACTTCATCAGCGACCAGCTGTTGCTTACGACGACCTTCACCGACGGCATGCTGCAGACGGCTGCCGGAACGCGCTATCGCGGACTGATTGTACCTGTATCGACGAACATCCCTGCCAACGTGCAGAACCATCTTGACGAACTGAAGAATCAAGGAGCCATCATCGTCTATAAGAACGATGCCGCCTCGGTGACCTCGTTTGGCGTGCAGGGCGAGGAACTGCGTACGAAATTGGGACTGCGCGTCATTCGCAGGAAGAGCGATGCAGGTCATCACTACTTTGTGACCAACCTCTCGCCAGACGATGTTGCCGGCATGGTGTCGCTGGCAGTTCCCTTTGCTGATGCGGCTCTCTTCGATCCCATGACAGGCCGTGTGCGCAAGGCATACACGGAGAATGGAAAGGTGTGGATAGCACTGAAGTCGGGCGAGTCAATCATTCTGCAAGCCACAACGTCGGCTATCGGTTTGGAAGAGAAAGACGAACCGGTGGTAGAGATGACGGGCATTGACGTGACGAGCAAGTGGACACTGAGCTTCACCGACGACAGCTATCCTGCCAATCGGCTGGGACACTACAATCTGGACAAGCTCTCTACTTGGGAACAACTGGATGCCGCTACAGCTGAGGCAATGGGTACGGGAGTCTATGAGACAACCTTCAGCGTTGATGCCAAGTTGTTGGCAATGGCTAATGGAGGTATGCTAATCAGTCTGGGCGATGTGCGTGAGAGTGCGCGCGTATATATAAATAATGTGTATGCTGGCTGCGCATGGAGCGTTCCCTTCGAGCTCGACATCACCGGGCTGTTGCATGAGGGCGACAACACACTGCGTATCGAAGTGACCAATCTGCCTGCCAACCGCATTCGTAAGATGGACATCGACGGTGCTACGTGGCGCATCTTCAAAGATGTGAACATTCTCGATGTGGTCAACGGTAATACCAGTGTAAGCAATGTGAAGTATGACCAGTGGTCACTTGTACCGTCGGGCTTGAACAGCAAGGTGCAGCTCATTCCGTTGCGTCGTCAGACTACAGAGCTGGATGCTAAGTTGATAGGCTTCACCCAACAGGCATCCGACTATTATCCAGTTTACCGACTGATTGCTCCCTTAGGCAAGAAAGTGACTGCCCTGACAGCCACCGATGCCGCTGGCGCAGCCTTTACTGGCTATAGCTACGATGCCGATCAGGCGCTCCTCACAGTAACAGGCGTGGCAACGGGCTACGTGGAGTTCTCGGCTACCGATGGCGCTGGAGGCGTGAGCACAACCTACCTGCATGCCTACGGTGCCTACGATCAGCAGCGAGTGATTGACTTCACACAAGACTCTGCCCCCCTGTGTGGATGGCAAGTGATGGGCAACCAAACTACGATAACGGGCTTTGAAGGCAATCACGTATGGCGTCGTGCCCCTGAGAAAAGCACCACTACTGTTGAGCTTTATGCAGGTGTGACGGCTCAGAGTGAGAAGAATACCTATTATTTCTACTATCCAGGCTATGGTATGGCCCCGAACAACGACTGCCAGTTGATGATCACCGATGCTCAGGCAGGTGACATCTGTATGCTGTCCTATCTGCAGGGTTCGGCAGCAAAGCCGGCCTATCACGCAGCCGACTCTCTCGTGACTCTTCTTTCATGCGACGATGCAGCCAGCGGACTGTCGGTAGAACTGACGAGCCGCACGGCTTACTACATCTATCGCGGACTGCAGCATTACCGTCCGCGCTCGATAGCTGAGTCGATTGATGCCATCAGACCATCTGCTGTGCCGTCTTCCTGCTACTATACTTTACAGGGTATGAGAGTGGCTCGTCCACAGCGCGGCATCTACATCAAGGATGGTAGAAAGGTGATTGTAAAATAGATGACAAATAACAGATTGAACGATTCCACAGACATTTTAAATAAGTAACGACTATGAAACTACGATTCAATTTGGAATATGTTGCAGGCTTTGGCGATCAGTTGGAGCTTTGCGTGGTGAATGGTTCGAAGAAAGGAAAGTGTCACCCGATGACTTCGCTCAACGGGCGCGACTGGTTCCTGGACATCACCGATGAGGCACTATGTGGTAAGGTGCTGCATGAGGGTTCTTATGTGGACTATTACTATCGGGTGTGTGTCGATCATGAGCAACGCCGGCAGGAATGGACCATGGAGCCCCATCGTCTGGAGTTTGCCGCCCTTCACGGCATGAGCTATGTGGTGTATGACCACTGGTTGGACATTCCTGAAGATGCTTATCTCTATTCCTCGGCCTTCACGGAATGTGTGCTGGCTCGAAAACGCTCACTGAGCGCCACTACGGAGTTCATTCGCACAGTACGCTTGAAGGTGCGTGCTCCGCAGCTGCGAGCCAATGAACGACTGGGACTGGTCGGTGCTGCGGAATATCTGGGCGCGTGGGATCCGCGTAGGGCTTTGCCCATGACCGAGCATGAGAGCCACGAGTGGGTGATCAGCTTGGATGCCGATCGCTTGCCGGGCAATATAGAGTTCAAGTTCGTTGCCCTTTCAGACAATGGAACGTCTGTACCCATTTGGGAGGAAGGAGAGAATCGTTACTTGCAGTTGCCTGAGGCGGAACGTTGCAGCGTGGTCGTTTTCGAACTCCCGAATACGAAGTTTGCCGTTCATCCTTGGAAGGGCGCTGGCACAGTGGTCCCTGTATTCTCACTGAGGAGCGAAGGCAGTTTCGGCGTAGGCGATTTTGGCGATCTGAAGCTGATGATAGAGTGGTGTGCAAAGACTCGCCAGCGTGTGCTTCAGGTGCTGCCTATCAACGATACTGTCATCAGCCATACGTGGAAGGACTCTTATCCTTACAACTCCATCAGCATCTATGCCCTTCATCCGCAGTACATTGATTTCCGACAGATGCCGGAACTGAAGGACGAGGAGCAGCGAAAGCATTTCGAAGCACTCCGTCAGGAACTCAACGCACTGCCGCAAATAGATTATGAGCGCATGTTTGCTGCCAAGATGGACTATCTGCAGGCATTGTTCCAGCAGGAGGGCACTCGGGTGAAGCGCACCAAAGACTACAAGCAGTTCGTAGAGCGGAACAGCGATTGGCTGGAGCCATACGCACGCTTCTGCTACTATCGTGACCGCTTCGGCACAGCTACTTTCACCGAGTGGCCGGCCAAGTTGCCGAAGGCTGAACAGAAGGTGCTGGATTTCTGGTGCTTCGTGCAGTATCATCTGGATGCCCAGATGCGGGGTGCCCATGAGTATGCACGTGAGAAACGTGTGATACTGAAAGGCGACATTCCCATCGGCATCTCGCGCGATGGCGTTGAGGCTTGGGTGGAACCACGCTACTTCAATCTGAACGGACAGGCAGGAGCACCGCCCGATGCATTTGCCGAGGACGGACAGAACTGGGGATTCCCAACCTATAACTGGGACGAGATGCTCAAAGACGATTGTGCCTGGTGGGTGCGTCGGTTCAGCAAAATGCAGGAGTATTTCGATGCCTATCGCATTGACCACGTGCTGGGCTTCTTCCGTATCTGGGAGATTCCCATGCCTCACAAAAGTGGGCTCTACGGACAGTTCCAGCCATCGCTGGGCATGACGCGTGAGGAAGTAGAAGCCTACGGACTGCCCTTCCGCGAGGAATTCTTCCTGGCTGATCATAAGCGTAAGGACCAGTGGCATCCACGCATCAATGCAGTTCGGATGGAAGCATTCGGACTATTGTCTGAGGACGAACAGCATCGTTTCTGGAAACTCTATAACGATTACTTCTATCATCGCAACAATCAGTTCTGGTATCAGGAGGCCATGAAGAAGTTGCCCAAGTTGACCCAGGCCACTCGCATGCTGGTTTGTGCAGAGGATCTGGGCATGGTGCCCGAGTGCGTGCCTTGGGTGATGAACGAGTTGCGCATCCTGACATTGGAAATACAGTGGATGCCGAAGGAACCCAACCTGCGCTTTGGCAAATTGTCGCATAATCCCTATCGCAGCGTTTGTACCATCACTACCCACGACATGCCCACAATGCGGCAGTGGTGGGATGAAGACGAGGAGCGCGCACAGCAGTATTACTCCATATCCCTGCGCCGAGGCGAAGGCAATGCGCCTCACCCCATGCCAGGTTGGCTGGCTAAGGATATCGTGTCGCGCCATCTCACCTCACCCTCCATGCTTTGCCTCCTCTCTTTGCAGGACTGGCTGGCAATGAATGAGAAGTTGCGCCTGCCCGATGCGAATGCAGAGCGTATCAACATCCCTGCCAATCCGCGTCACTACTGGCGCTATCGCATGCATCTCACCATTGAGCAACTGTTAGAAGAAAATGACTTCAACAACGAGATTGCCGAGCTGATAGTGAATAGTGGGAGAAGATAGTGCTTGCATGACAATCCCGTCAATCGAAAAACGTCACTCACGCATTGCGGATGATATTTCCACTAAGCGTGAGTGACGTTTTCGTTTTGAGCGTTTAATATGCTCACTCGGAGCGTTTAATATACTTGCTCTGAGCGAATGACTTATTCGTAATTGAAAGTGCCAAATTCGCTTTGAATGGTAAGCGAACGAGGACCTTCCTCAATATGTCCTACAATCTGTGCATCGATGTTGAATGACTTCGAGAGGTCTATCACCTGCTGAGCCACTTCCGGACGAACGTAAATCTCCATGCGGTGTCCCATGTTGAACACCTGATACATCTCGCGCCAGTCTGTGCCAGAGCAATCGTGGATGGCACGGAACAATGGAGGAACGGGGAACATGTTGTCCTTTACCACGCGACAGTTCTCGCCTACGAAGTGAAGCACCTTGGTCTGAGCACCGCCCGTACAGTGCACCATGCCGTGAATCTCAGGACGCAGCTCGTCGAGCAGACGCTTGATGACCGGAGCATAGGTGCGAGTGGGGGAGAGCACCAACTGTCCCATGGTGAGGGTTGATGACTGAGCGCCTTTCTCATCGTGAGAGTCATCATGCCCCTCAGTTCCCAGTTCTAAGTTCTCAGTTAATTTGTACTTTCCGCTATATACCAGTTCGTCAGGAACAGCATGGTCATAGCTCTCAGGATATTTCTCGGCCAGATACTTGGCGAATACGTCATGACGGGCAGATGTAAGGCCGTTTGACCCCATTCCGCCATTATAGCGATGCTCGTAAGTGGCTTGTCCGGTTGACGACAGTCCCACAATCACGTCGCCAGGACGTATGTTGGCATTGTCAATGACATCGCTGCGCTTCATGCGGCAAGTCACGGTGCTATCTACAATAATTGTGCGCACCAAGTCGCCTACATCTGCTGTCTCTCCTCCAGTGGGATAGATGCCGATACCCATTTCGCGCAGTTCAGCCAACAGTTCGTCGGTGCCATTGATGATGGCAGAGATCACCTCGCCCGGAACCAGCATCTTGTTGCGTCCGATGGTGCTCGACACGAGGATGTTGTCAATGGCTCCTACACAAAGCAAATCATCGGTATTCATCACGATTGCATCCTGTGCAATGCCCTTCCATACCGAGAGATCGCCTGTCTCCTTCCAATACATATAAGCCAGGCTCGACTTTGTACCGGCACCATCGGCATGCATGATGTTGCAATATGCCGGATCACCTCCTAAGATGTCGGGGATAATCTTGCAGAAAGCCTGTGGAAAAAGACCTTTGTCGATGTTCTTGATGGCGTTGTGCACATCTTCCTTGGCGGCAGATACGCCGCGTTGCATATATCGATTGTCCATTTTGAATCCTTGTTTCAGATAATCGGTTCTCAATTAAAACTTCACCTGTGGCGCTTTCTCGGCACCAGTTTCAGCTTCAAACTTCTGCATTTTCTCAAAGCCGAACATGCCAGCAAACAGCGAGTTGGGGAAACGGCGAATCTTCACGTTGTACTTCTGCACAGCTTCGTTATAGTTGTTGCGCTCCGTGTTGATGCGGTTCTCAGTACCCTCGAGTTGCACTTGCAGGTCGCGGAAATTCTCATTGGCCTTCAGGTCGGGATAGTTCTCCTGGATAGCAATCAGACGGCCCAGGGCTGATGACAGTTCACCTTGTGCTTCCTGGAATTCCTTCATCTTCTGGGGAGTCATCTTGTCAGGATCAAGTGTCACCTGCGTAGCCTTTGAACGAGCAGCCACCACACCTTCCAGCGTCTCCTGTTCGTGAGAAGCGTAACCCTTTACTGTCTCCACAAGATTGGGAATCAGATCGGCACGACGCTGGTAGGCCGACTGCACCTTGGCAAAAGCAGTCGTAGCTTCTTCCTCTACTGTCACCATTCCGTTGTAAGCACTAGTAGCCCATCCAAAGATGCCAACGACTACTACTACAATCGCGATGATAATAACATAACTCTTCTTCATAATTCTTCTGTCTTTATTATTAGTTTCTATTGTTTCGAAAGTACGTCTTGACGAGACGTGGCTCTACCAGCTCGATGTGGCTCCACCGCCACCTGAACTGCCTCCACTGAAGCCACCACCTCCACTGAAGCCTCCACCTCCTCCGAAGCTGTTTCCACCGCCTCCACTGAAGCCGCCTCCGCCGCCTCCGAAGCCACCTCCGCCCATGAAGACGAAAGGAAGATCATAGAACGGGTTACTGCGAAGCGTATCGCTAAATCCCTTTCCACTATAGCGTCTGTGTAGGTAGATACCTGCTATGACCCATCCGAAGAGCATCATGAACAGCACCATTAGCAGACCTGTCAACTCATCGATAACATCTTCTTGTTGCTGCTCCCAGGTGAGGGGCAGATCTTTCTTTTTCAGAGTGTTGTAGATAGCTTCTGTGAGATAGAGCATAGCACTGTCGGGCTGTTCACTCTTCAGGAAGGGAATGGCATAAGTCTGCTGTAGGCGAGAGCACTCCACATCGGTCAGATCGGCTTCCAATGCCCGGCCTGTGTGTGTGCGCACTTTATGGTCTTGATAAGCCAGCACTACCACCATTCCACGGTCATCTTTGCCTATTTTGTATTTGTCGAACAGATTTTGTGCCATTGTGAACACATCTTCATTTTCCACATGGTTCACGATAATCATGGCCGATTCTATCTGGAGCGAGTCGTCCAGTCTGTTCAGCCATTGATTGAGTTGCTGTTCAGTTTGAGCGGATACTACTCCATCGGGATTTGATACATAGCGTGAACCGTCGGTCAGGTGGGGCATCGGAATGTTGTCGGCGTTCCATTCGGTTGCTTCTCCATTCATTGCCCTGTTGGCTGATTCTTCTACGGGGTCATCCATATACTGCCCCATCACTCCGCTGGTATAACTGCAACTGCCAATGTTCAGTAGAATGCCAACGGTAAAGACTGTACTCCAGATTCGTTTGAATTTCTGCATTCTTGGAGCATCTCCTTGTGGTTGTTGCTCCAGCCTGTTCAGTTCCTGTTGATATTCGTTAGCATGCTGCGAGTAAAGGTCACTATACTTGTGGCGTGTGTTCTTCTTCTGGCGATTGGAAGTAAAGAAAGTCCCTGCATTCTCCATCATGTAGGAATCTTCCAGCATGGCAATCACCTCATTGTATTTCTTAGTGAGCAGCCTTTTGGGACCATAGCGGTTTTCGAGTTCTCGGTTCAGTTGTTTGTCTCTTTTGTCAACGATGATTCCACCGCCAACCAGACCAACCATATAGAGGACTGTCATTCCGCAGAGCATCTCGGCTACTTCCAGCGAGCCGCTGCTTCCTATGTTGAGCGCAAAGCCGCCTCCTATGATGGCAGCCAGTGCGCCCACCATCATGCTTGTAACCGATATGTTGTTTGTCTTTTTGATAATTGTATCCTCCTAATACGTCTGATTCTATTCCTTTCCGTTCCAGAACTCCCATGAGGCAAAGGCCTGTAGCAAGAGCATCTCCAGTCCGTTCTTGGTCTGTGCACCATATTGTGCGCCCCGTTTCATGAAGAGTGTCTCGTCGGGATTGTAGATAAGGTCGTAGAGAATATTGTTCTCGTCCATTGCCTCGTATGGCAGGTCTGGGCATTCATCTGTATGGGGATACATGCCTAAGGGCGTGCAGTTCACAATCACGTTGTATTCGCGCACCACTTCGGGTGTGATCTTGTCGTACTGAATCGTATCGGGCCTTTCGTATCGGCTCACATAGACCGTCTCAAGTCCCAGTGCTTTCAGTCCGTAGTTGACGGCTTTCGAGGCACCGCCGGTACCCAGGATGAGTGCCTTCTTATGGCATGGTTCCAGCATGGGTTCAATGCTTTTTGTAAAGCCAATGACATCTGAGTTGTAACCTTTCAGGATAATGCTTTGCCCCTCATGGATAACTTTGATCACGTTGACGGCTCCAATGGCTCTTGCCTCTGGGCTGATGTAGTCGAGAAATTCCAACACCTTCTCCTTATAGGGGATGGTGACGTTCAGTCCTTTCAATTCAGGATTAGAACTGATCACTTCGGGCAGTTCGTCGATTGACGGAATCTCGAAGTTCACATACTTGGCATTGATGCCTTCGTCAGCAAACCGCTGGTTGTGGTAGCTGATGGAAAATGAGTGGCCTAATGGGTAGCCGATGAGTCCGTACTTGTCCATGATTGATTCTCTATTTAGTTGCGAAATATATCGTGCAGATGCCGAAGGTGAGTCGTCGGAAACTGGCCTCGCTGAAGCCCGCCTTGTGCAGGATTTCCGTCATGCGTTCGCCTTGTGGAAAAGCTTCAATCGTCTTGGTCAGATAAGAGTAGGCACTGGTGTCCTTTGAGATGAGCCGTCCATAGACGGGCAACACCGTGTGGCTGTAGATGTGGAACAGCTGTTTCATAGGGAAGCTGACTGGTGTGGTCAGTTCGGCTATGCTCAGGTGTCCGCCTTTTTTCAGTACGCGCCACATCTCTTTGAGTCCCTTGTCCAAGTCGGCAAAGTTACGGATGCCGAAAGCAGCAGTCACCGCATCGAACGACTCGTCGGGGTAGGAGAGTGCCAGACAGTCTTCTTTGGCAAAGCTGATGGTCTCTTGCAGTCCCAGTCGCTTCACCTTCTCGCGTCCCACAGCCATCATTCCCTCGCTGATGTCGGCTCCGATGAGTTTCTTCGGCTGAAGCATTTGTGCAGAAAGAATGGCAAAGTCACCCGTGCCGGTGGCTATGTCGAGCATTGTCTGAGGGTGGAAGGGCTCCAGTTGCCTGATGGCCTTCTTGCGCCACCCTCGGTCAATGTCCCATGACAGGCGATGGTTCAGCTGGTCATAGGTGGGGGCAATGTTGTCGAACATTGCTTCCACCTGAGCGGCCTTCTCGCCTTCGTGATAGGGATTGATTTTCTCTTGCTGATAGGTCATGGGTCTTATATGGCTTATGGGGCTAATAGGGCTTATAAGGCCTATAGGACTTATAGGTTCTATGGGGGGGGCAGTAATGGCTTACTTGTTTTTCAGCCAGTTGCTCACATTCTTCTCGATGCGAGCAGCGATGTCACCGCTTTCGGCAGCCTTGTCGAACTTCTCACCCACGATGTGCTCATAGAGTTCTATGTAGCGTTCGCTGACGCTCTCGGCGTAAGCATCCGTAATCTCGGGCATCACCTGTCCGGGCTCGTTCATGAAGTCGTGCTCAATGAGCCACTGGCGCACGAACTCCTTTGACAGCTGTCGCTGAGGCTCGCCCTTGGCCAGCTTCTCTTCGTATCCGTCGGCATAGAAGTAGCGTGAAGAGTCGGGAGTGTGAATCTCATCGATGAGATACACCTTGCCATCGCGCTTGCCGAACTCGTACTTCGTGTCCACGAGAATCAGACCGCGCTGAGCGGCAATCTCCTGACCGCGAGCAAAAATCTTGCGTGTGTAGTCCTCCATCACGGCATAGTCTTCAGCCGATACGATGCCCTGAGCGATGATTTCTTCTTTCGAGATGTTCATGTCGTGTCCCTCGTCAGCCTTGGTTGTCGGGGTGATGATAGGTTCGGGGAAGCGCTCATTCTCCTTCATGCCGTCGGGCAGTTTCACGCCGCACAGCTCACGACATCCGTTCTTGTACTCGCGCCAGGCTGAGCCGGTGAGGATGCTGCGGATGATCATCTCCACGCGGAAGCCCTCACACTTCAAGCCTACGGTCACCATAGGGTCCGGCGTAGCCAGTTTCCAGTTGGGGCAGATGTCGGTTGTGGCATCCAGGAACTTTGCAGCAATCTGGTTCAGCACCTGTCCTTTGAAAGGTATGCCCTTGGGCAACACCACGTCGAAGGCCGATATACGGTCGGTGGCTACCATGACCATCAGGTCGTCGTTGATGTTATATACATCGCGCACCTTTCCGTGGTACACGCTCTTTTGTCCCTCGAAGTGGAAGTTAGTCTTTGTTAATGCTTTCATTGTTCTTATATTCTTTGTCAAATTCTTCGTATGCATTCACGATACGCGTCACCAGCTTGTGTCGCACGATGTCGCTTCGGTCCAGTCTCACCACGCCTATACCCTCCACGTTGTTCAGGATGTGCAGTGCCTCGACGAGTCCGCTCTTCTGTGTCTTGGGCAGGTCTATCTGTGAGGTGTCGCCTGTGATAATCATCTTTGTGTTCCATCCCATACGGGTGAGGAACATGCGGATCTGTGCCGGAGTCGTGTTCTGTGCCTCGTCCAGTATCACCACTGCGTCGCTCAGTGTACGTCCGCGCATGAAGGCCAGTGGGGCTATCTGAATCACGTGCTTCTCCATCATATCCTGTAGTTTTACCTGTGGCAGCATGTCCTCCAGTGCATCGTAGAGCGGTTGCAGGTAGGGGTCAATCTTTTCCTTCATGTCGCCTGGCAGGAATCCCAGTTTCTCGCCAGCCTCTACGGCAGGGCGCGAGAGGATGATTTTCTTGGCAGTCTTCTCTTTCAGTGCCTTCACTGCCAATGCAATGCTCAGGTAGGTCTTGCCTGTTCCAGCAGGTCCTACGGCAAACACCATGTCGTTCTCGTTGTAGGCATCGATCAGGTGTTGCTGGTTGGCGGTGCGTGCTTTAATAGCGCGGCCCGACATGGTGTAGCACACCACGTCGTCGGGCATCTCGTCTTTCGTGCGTTTACCTTTCACGAAGTCCAGGATGTCTTCTTCTTTGAGCGAATTGAATTTCAGTACGTGTTGTCGCATTTTCTCGGTGCTCTCCTCGAACGATGCCATTTGCTCCTCGTCGCCAAGAACACGCATCACATTGTCACGGGCCACAATGCGAAGTTTGGGATAGAGAGCCCTGAGCATTTGCAGGTGTGAATTGGCAACACCATAGAAAACTACAGGGTCAATGTCTTCTAATACAATATGCTTCTCTGTCAAAGTCAGAATCAATCATTAATTTCTGTGTGCAAAATTACGAATAAAAGCTGAAACACTTGCACGTTTTTTCAAGAAACTTACTACCTTTGCATCATAAAACATCTTTACCAAAGACCATGACATATACTATTGAGAAGGTTGCGACGCTCATTGGCGCGCGCCGTTATGGTGAAGCCGATACCGTTGTAGGGTGGCTTCTGACCGATAGCCGTTCACTTTGTTTTCCTGAACAGACCTTGTTTTTTGCTCTTCGTACCCATCGCAATGATGGTCATAAGTACATACCCGAACTCTACCGTCGGGGCGTGCGCTCTTTTGTGGTCGATTCGCTCCCGCCTGTCGAGGAGCAGGGGTATGCCGCTCCTGCATGGGATGATTTACCGACCCTCTATCCGCAGGCCAATTTCCTTCGTGTCACCTCTCCGTTGGCAGCCCTTCAGCGTCTGGCAGAACGCCATCGCGATGAGTTCTCCATCCCCGTTGTGGGCATCACAGGATCCAATGGTAAGACTATGGTGAAGGAGTGGCTTTACCAGTTGCTGCTTCCCTCGCAGAAGGTGACCCGTTCGCCCAAAAGCTATAACTCGCAGATTGGCGTACCCCTCTCTGTGTGGCTGCTCAACGAGAATTCTGAGGTGGGCCTCTTCGAGGCGGGCATCAGTCAGCCAGGCGAGATGATGGCGCTACACGACATCATCCAGCCCACCATCGGTGTGCTTACCTCACTGGGTTCTGCCCATCAGGAGAATTTCCGTTCTATGGAGGAGAAGTGCATGGAGAAACTGCAGCTTTTCCATGGCACCGAGGCCATTGTCTATCCCAGTGATGACGATACAGTGAGCCGTTGCATTCGTCGCTCAGGCTACCGTGGTCAGCGCATCGGATGGTCTATGAATGACGAACGTGCCGAGATGTATATCGAGAATCGCGCTGAATGTTTCGAGAATGCTGAAGGCTCCGTGAACGTTCAGTCTGGCACTCCCCTTGGTACTACCATCACCTATATATATAAAGGTACGCGTGGTCAATACACCATTCCTTTCATTGACGAGGCTTCTATTGAGAACAGCGTCACTTGTGCCGCCACGGCTCTCTACTTGGGTCTTACACCTGAGGATATAGCTGATCGAATGCCGCACTTGGATCCTATTGCCATGCGACTGGAAGTGAAGGAGGGACAGCGTGGGCTGACCTTGATCAACGACTCCTACAACTCCGATGTGAACTCGCTCGACATAGCCCTCGACTTCATGAGTCGGCGCGGTGGGCGCAAGACACTTGTGCTGAGCGACATCTACCAAAGCGGTGAGACACCCTCATCACTCTACCGTCAGGTGTCAAGCCTCTGCATGGAGCGTGGCATCAACAGGTTCATCGGCATTGGCGATGAGGTGGCTCAGCAGGCCATGCAGATAGCCGTGCCCGACAAGCATTTCTTCCGTGATGTAGAGCAGTTTGTGCAGAGTGACGTGTTCCGCCAGTTGCACGACGAAGTGCTCTTGCTCAAAGGCTCGCGTCGTTTTGGCTTCGAACGCATTTCGGAACTACTGGAACAGAAGGTGCATGAGACCATCCTTGAAGTGAACCTTCAGGCTGTGGTCGATAACCTGAACTACTTCCGCTCTTTCTTGAGCCCCGACACCAAGATGGTGTGCATGATTAAAGCCGATGCCTACGGTGCAGGAGCCATTGAGATAGCCAAGACACTGCAGGACCATCGCGTAGACTATCTGGCTGTGGCTGTAGCTGATGAGGGCGCTGCCCTGCGCAAGGCCGGCATCTCTGCCAATATCATGGTGATGAATCCCGAGATGACCTCCTTCAAGACCCTCTTCGATTACGACTTGGAGCCCGAGGTCTACTCTTTCCGCCTGATGGATGCCCTGATTCGGGCAGCCCGGAAAGAAGGCATCACGGGCTGGCCTGTACATATCAAGCTCGACACGGGTATGCACCGTCTGGGCTTTGAACTCGACGAGATCGACGAGGTCATAGAACGCCTGCGCCATCAGACAGCCATCATCCCCCGCTCGGTGTTCTCCCATTTCGTGGGGTCCGACAGCAATGAGTTCGATGACTTCTCCGCCCGTCAGTTTGCTTCCTTCGAAGCTGGTAGTCGCAAACTGCAGGCCGGTTTCCGTCATAAGATTCTGCGTCACATGGACAACTCGGCAGGCATTGAGCATTTCCCCGAGCGACAGATGGACATGTGCCGACTGGGCATCGGTCTCTACGGTGTAGAACCCTACAGTAGCGTAAAATCTCAACTCAAAACGGTCAGCACCCTCAAGACCACCATTCTGCAAATGCACCATGTGAAGGCTGGCGAGTCAGTGGGCTACAGCCGTCGCACCGTGCTGGAACGCGACAGTGTGATAGCCGCCATCCCCATTGGCTATGCCGACGGACTGAATCGCCGACTGGGCAACCGTCATGGCTATTGTCTGGTGAACGGACAGAAAGCTGACTATGTGGGCAACATCTGTATGGACGTGGCCATGATTGATGTGACCGACATCGCCTGCAACGAAGGCGATCAGGTGGAAATCTTCGGACAGAACCTGCCCGTTACAACGCTTAGCGACGTGCTCGAGACCATTCCATACGAAGTGCTCACCGGCGTGTCAAATCGCGTGAAGCGCGTGTATTTCCAGGAGTGAGACATAGTAACACGTTTGTTTTAAGACATAATAATACGTCTGTTTAAGACATAATAACAGAAGAACATAAGGGACGCAAATCTCTTATGTTCTTCCGTTTTTAAATCTATGTTATAATGTTTCCGAAGAATATCTGTTCTTCTGTTATTATGTCTTAGAAAAAACATTTGTTCTTCTGTCTTTGAATTTCCGTTATTCTGTCTTTCTTGTCACCAGTACTGACAGGCCCATTGAGAGCACCAGCACACCGAAGATGATAATAAGGCTGAGTGGTGTGGGTACCTCGATGTGAGGCATGTTCAGGTTCAGTCCCACGAGTGAGCCAAGTGCATTGATATATTCGTTCATGGCAAGCAGCATCTTCACACCCACGAAAATGAGGATGATGCCCAGTCCATATTTCAGATACTTGAAGTATTTGGCTACGGCAGCCAGGGCAAAGTAGAGGGCACGCAGTCCCAGAATGGCGAAGATGTTGCTGGTGAGCACGATAAACGGGTCGCGGCTTACGGAGAATACAGCGGGAATGCTATCTACTGCAAAAGCCACGTCGGTAGTCTCAATGACCAACAGCGTGATAAAAAGAGGTGTTGCCATCCAGCGCACCTTCCCCTTGCTCTCTTCCTTGATGAAGAAATGATCCTCATGCATCTTGTCAGTGACGGGAAAGAGCTTCTTGAACCATCGCACGATGATGTTCTTTGATGGGTCAGTCTGCTGGTCGTCACTATTGGAGAACATCTTTCCGCCCGTGTAGAGCAGGAACAGCCCGAAGAGACCCAGCACCCATTCGAAATGCTCCACCATAGCAGCACCGGCGAAGATGAAGATGCTGCGCAGTACTAATGCACCGAAGATGCCCCAGAACAGCACTTCATGCTGATACTTGCGCTCTACGCCAAAGAACGAGAACAGCATGAGGAAGACAAACAGATTGTCCATCGACAGCGATTTCTCTATCAGGTAGCCTGCCATGAACTCCATTGCCTTTTCATGTGCGTCAACAGGATAGAACAGTTCGATGCCTGCACAGAACAGGAGCGAGACACCAATCCAGATGCCAGTCATTTTCAGTGCTTCACTCACGTTCACCTCATGTTCACCTTTCTTGCTGAACATCTTCAAGTCGATGATGAGCATGATGAGCACCAAAATATAGAATACGATCCAAGCCCAAAGGGGAAGTGTTGTCATAATGCTTGTTTTTTTAATAAACGGATGCAAAGGTAAGAACAATTTGCCGAATCACGAAAGGAAATGGGTTACGAACGCGTTACAATTGTCCTTTTTTAAACTTTCATGAGCCGAAAATCGTTTTTTTTGCCTACTTTTGTAGCATGAACCTACATCGTGACATTCTGTGGCTGGCCATTCCCAGCATCGTGTCGAACATCACTGTACCGCTCTTGGGACTGGTCGATGTGGCCATCATGGGACATATAGGCGATGCCCGTTTCATCGGGGCTATCGCTGTGGGTTCCATGATTTTCAATGTGATGTACTGGTTGTTCGGCTTCCTCCGCATGGGTACCAGCGGACTCACTGCACAGGCCTACGGTAGGGAGGATCGAGCAGAGATGGCTCTCATCCTTAGGCAGAGCCTGATGGTGGCACTCGGCATTGGCATGCTCATCATTCTGCTGCAATGGCCGCTACGTGTGTTGGCACTGTGGCTGATGCAGCCTTCAGAAGAAGTGGCACAGATCGTTACACCTTATTATAATATATGCGTGTGGGGAGCACCTGCCGTGTTGGGCCTCTATGCCATGACTGGATGGTATGTGGGCATGCAGAACACACGCATCCCCATGATGGTAGCTATCATTCAGAACGTTGTCAATATTCTGGCTTCGCTCTTCTTCGTCTTCGCGCTGCACATGCAGGCAGAGGGCGTAGCTCTCGGCACGCTTGTGGCGCAGTGGGCGGGATTTGCTCTTAGTTTAAAGTTGAGAGTGCAGAGTGGAAAGTTGAGAGTGCAGAGTGTAGAGTTTGCTACCGCACGGCAGGATCCTTTGAATGAAAAAACTGGCGCGGTAGCAAACTCTACACTCTACACTTTCCACTCCACATTTAAATCTCTCCACTCTCCACTTAAAGCTTTCCACTCAACGCTCTCCACCGTCAATCGCGACATTTTCCTCCGCACGCTCTGCCTGGTGGCTGTCAACCTTTATTTTACGTCAGCCGGAGCACAGCAAGGCACGCTCGTACTGGCTGTCAACACCCTTCTCATGCAACTGTTTACCATCTTCAGCTATTTCATGGACGGCTTCGCTTATGCCGGTGAGGCGCTGTCGGGCCGCTACTATGGGGCAGGCAATCGGAAGATGTTGCAGAGTGTGGTGCGCTGTCTCTTTGGGTGGGGAACAGCGATGGTGGTGCTCTTCACGTTGCTCTATGGAGTAGGGGGCGAGACGTTTCTCTCCTTGCTCACCAGCGACCATGAAGTGATTTCGGCATCCAGCGAATATTTCGTGTGGGCACTGCTCATCCCAGTGTGTGGCATGGCAGCATTTGTGTGGGACGGTGTCTTCATTGGCATTACCGCCACTCGCGGCATGCTGGAAGCCTGCTTTGTGGCTGCCCTCGCGTTTTTTGCCATCTGGTTCCTGGGGCGCAATGCGCTGGGTAATCACGCCCTGTGGCTCGCTCTTAATGTTTACCTGCTGCTGCGCGGGGTGGTGCAAACGATTGTCTATCAGAAAAGGTAGGCCCTGTCGTGACCTTTTTGGGGTCAGACGATGACCCCTCTTTGGTCGGATGATGACCGATGTGCGGTCATGAGGTGACCGATGCGTGGTCACGACATGACCAATACTTGGTCACGATGTGATCTATACTGAATCGCATCAGAAGGCCTTTTCCGCTTGCTCTTTCCTCTAAAGAAAACTTAATTTATGTCTTTGGTAGATGGCCGAATCGCGCTTTTTATATAAATTTGCAGTCATCAGTAGAGACACCGCAATGTGACTTCTCTACTCAAACGCCTAAATAACGTTAGTTATATAGAAGAAAATGGGGAATTTAAACAAAAGGATACTTGACGGATTCATCAATATGCTGCTGATACTGAATCTGATAGCAGCATTTCTGATGACGGATCAGGACATATCCGCACAATATGGATCTGCGCTCTATCTCTTCAGTGATATCAGCATCCTTTTCTTTGTCGTTGAGATTGCTGTACGTATGTGGATGTGTAGCAGGGGAGGCAGCATGTGGTACTTTTTCCGTTCGAATGGCAAGTGGCACCACTGGAACTGCTTCGATTTCACCGTGACGCTATTGGCTGCCGTGAGTCTGTCCTCAGGACTGGGCGTGTTTGTGGGAGCCCGCACGCTCAGGATGCTTCGACTGCTGAACACCATGCGCCTGTTTTCTCGCTATCAGCGGTTGCAGAGCGTGTCGGAGGCCATCGTCAAGTCGATTCCTGCCATAGTCGGGACAGGCATCTATTTCTCCATGCTCTACAGTGTCTATGCTATTGCCGGCACTAATCTTTATGCGAATATCCATCCCCGGTACTTCGGCAATGTGGGACGGTCGTTCCTCACGCTGTTCCAAATCATGACGCTCGACGACTGGAGCGAGGTGATGTACGTCATCATGGATGAAGACCCTTGGGCATGGCTCTACTTCTTCTCCTTCATCCTAATAGCCTCCTACGTATTGTTGAACCTGATTGTTGGTGTCATTGTCGATTCGCTACAGCAGGTGCGCCGCCGTCGCGAGCTGGAAGCCCGCAGCAGCAGTATTGAGATAGAGGTAGAGCAAATGAAACAGCAGCTGCGCGAGTTCCAGATGGCTTTAGAGAAATGGGAGGGAGAAAAGGAAATGGCGAAAGAAAAGAGGCAGCAGCAGAACGGTCATCCCCACAACTCGCGCAAGACCTCTAAGGAACGCAAGTCGGGAAAGTCGGGCAAGTGTAAACGATAGAACTGCAAGGCAACCTCGATACACCGGTTGCGTTGCAGGCGGTTCATGCGAAAGAGATGCAGGTTGGGGTAGTCCATACGCATCATCAACTTCAGCATGCTGGCTTCCTCAGGCATGAGGAAATCTCGATGGAGTGGGGGAGCCGCACAGAACGAAGCAGCACGCAAGTCGAAATAGACAGTATCCTCTCTCCCTTCATTCCCGAGTGAAGTGTTCCCTCTCTCCTCAAGATTCGGATAGAAGCCAAGGAAGCGCGACAGGCGCATGAGAAACACAAGGTGGAAATTGGCATAGTCGCGTTCACGATTGTCCAACCAGAGGATGCTGGACAGCACATAGTCGAACAAGGCTGTATTCTGTTGCTCTCCCTTCAGCGCGTGATATAGAAACTCGGAGAGGAATAGGCTGATGGAGAGTTTTGTGGGGTCGCAAAGAAGCGAGGACAGTGGTGTGAGGATGGCTGCATCGTGCAATTTCTGAAGTTGGGCCTGAGGTTTAATGTCGCACTCAATCGTGAGCAGTGACAAAGGCTGGAAGTACTGCTTCTTCAGTTTGCCGTGAACCGACTTGGGCAGCGGCACGATGAACGAGAGCCTGCCTTGCTGGCGGGTAAACATGTCAACGATGATTTTCCGTTCACCGTACTTGATGGAATGGAGCACAATGGCTTCGGTCTTGCTTAACATCGATGGCAAAGTTACGACTTATTTTCGAAAAATTTATTAAATCAGCTGGTGAAATGATATTTTTGTTAAGAAAAATTTGGTAGGACAAGAAAAATGTACTAATTTTGCACCCGCTTTAGGCGTTGGTCCCTTCGTCTATCGGTTAGGACGAGAGATTTTCATTCTCTAAAGAGGAGTTCGACTCTCCTAGGGACTACAAAGGTTAAATCTGTCATCTGCGCTGTGGTGCGCTACTGGGAAACTGGGAACGGTGGCAGAGGTTGAAAGAAGGAGCGGCGATGCCGCTTTTATTGAAACCGCCCAGGGCTGCGTTAGTGCATAAGACCCATAAGCTTTAATTATTCACATTCAAAACAACAAAATTCAAAATGGCAAACCACAAATCATCGGTGAAGAGAATTCGCCAGGACAAGAAGAAGGCACTGCACAACAAGTACTATGCCAAGACCATGCGTAACGCTGTTCG
>JAEEGG010008000.1_pt1 | contig 24150 bp, 14 predicted proteins | sample 9134161 | NCBI WGS metagenome assembly JAEEGG01 (sample SAMN16246543, study PRJNA631951) | gut metagenome | biome: gut microbiome; feature: rumen; material: CR-attached | host: Bos | place: Iran: Karaj | collected 2018-10
CTTCCACCATCATGATGTTGTCGGCGGTGGCGGCCACGATGAGGTCGAGGTCGGCGCGCTCGATGTCCTCCATGGGGGTGTTGATAACGTACTTGCCGTCGAGGTAGCTCACGCGCACCTCGCTGACGGGGCCGTTGAAGGGGATGTCGCTGACGGCGAGGGCCGAAGCGGCAGCCAGAGCGGCCAGCTGGTCGGGCATGGTGTCTTTGTCACCGCTGATGAGGGTGATGTTCACCTGCACCTCGGCGTGGAAATTGTCGGGGAAGAGGGGACGGAGGGCTCGGTCGACCAGGCGGGCGATGAGGATCTCATGCTCCGAGGGACGGGCCTCGCGCTTGAAGAAACCGCCGGGGAAGCGGCCCATGGCGGCGTATTTTTCCTGATAGTCAACGGTGAGGGGCATGAAGTCGACGTTCTCGCCCACCTCTTTCTTAGAGCAGACGGTGGCCAGGAGCATCGTGTCGTTCATGCGGACAACGGCAGCGCCGTCGGCCTGTTTGGCCAGCTTGCCGGTCTCGATTTCGATCATGCGGCCGTCGCCGAGGTCGAAACGCTTAGTGATGATGTGTTCGTTCATGTTGTTTTTATTGTTTTCTATTACTTTACCGCAGCCTCGGGGACCGTCCCCGAGACCCATAAAAGTGTTAATATTCAAATTACTATCTCCATCGTCGGGCATCAAAAGACCGGCAAAAAGAAAGTGCAAAGATACGAAAAAAATTGAAAAGTGAGAATTGAAAAGTGAAAAGTGGATAGTGACTAGTGGACAGTGGCTAGTGGAGAGTGGAGAATTGAAAATTGAAAAGTGAAAATTGAAAATTGAAAAGTGAAAAGTGAAAATTGAAAATTGAAAGTTGGAAGGGAACGGCGAACTTAGGAAATTGAAAAGTGAGAATTGACAATTGACAATTGGAAGAGAACGGCGAATTAGGCGACCCCCGAACCAAAGGTCGGCGACCTTGTGGAGCCAAGGGGTGATGAGCACCGCTGAAATAAATCAAATCCAGCGAATAATTTTGCGAACTATGGTCAGCGACCTTGTGGAGCTAAGCTGCGCAGGTCAATTGCTGGCGAATTACTCGAATTGGCGGTGAAGGGGTGCATTTTAACAGCGAATTAAACGAACTATGGTCAGCGACCTTGTGGAGCTAAAGCTTGCGCAGGTCAATTTTAAGCCGAATTACTCGAATGGTCGGCCGGATGATTCATAGAACTTAATCCTTAATTCATAACTCATAATTCATAACTCATAATTCATAACTCATAATTCATAACTCATAATTCATAACTCTCACTCCTCTTCTAGCGGCTACTAGACGGCTACTAAACGGCTACTAGACGGCTAGTAGACGGCTAGTAGACCTACTGAAGACGGCCACCGCCCACTAGCCACTAGCCACTAGTCACTAGCCACTGACCTCTATCCACTATCCACTAGCCACTAGCCACTGACCACTAACCTTGAACCTTGAACCCTTAACCCCACCTAAACGGCTACAAAACGGCCACAAGACGGCCTCGACAAGGAGTGAAAATGGCCCTTGTCAACCCATTTTTCGGCCACGAGGTTGGCCATTTGGCCACAAGTATCCTTCCAAGTGAGGTCCGGATACAAAAATTCAGAACCGCTCAAATGTGCTCCAAGTGGGGGGAAAAGCATCGGAACGAGGGGTTCGTGCATGTCTTTTGAGGTCTGCGAGAGGAGGATTTGGATGCTTTTTGTCCCGTTTTTGAGGGTTGGCATCTGGGAAGCAGAGGGTTTGGTGATGTCGTATTTCATTGTCTGTTTGCCTTTTAGGCAAAATTGAGATGTTGATTTACTACAGTTGCGTTCCAACGTTCCAACGTTCCAGTTGTTTTTTGGGGAGGTTCCACTTCCCATATTCTTATATATATATCTATATATTAATTAATTATGTAATATTAAGAAGGGATGTTTGTCCTCTTTTTTTAGTTGGAACGTTGGAACGTTGGAACGCAGAACATACATGTTTGGTGACTTACTTTTTAGAGTTTTTTTCTCTATGAGGCGTTTGTGTTTTTTGTTGAGGAGCATAGAGGAGACTTTTTGTGCTATGGCGAGGGCTTGGTGGACGAGGGGTGGGACAGTGGGATGAGAGTTAAGAGTTAATAGTGATAATGGGTCAAGGTTTAGGATGGGGACACCTTAATTTCGGCGGGGAGAGTGGTCGGATTGGCACAAAAAAGGCTCAGGAATGAGGGATTAGGGGGGAGTTTCGGGAGTGCGAAGGTGAGTGCTGAGGAGGGTGAAGGGTGCTGGAAGGAGGAGTGCAGAGGGTGTTTTGTGGCCTTTTAGAGGAGGATTTGGATGCTTTTTGTCCCGTTTCCGAGGGTTGGCATCTTGGGTGCCGAGGTTTTACCGATGTCGTATTTCATTGATTTATTGATTTTTAGACAAGAAAGTGATTGTGAAAATTTTGGCTTTCCGTTCCAGTTGTTCCAGTTGTTTTTTGAGGGGTACCAACTCCCCTATTCTATACTTATATTATTGATTATTAATTAGTTATATATTATAAGAAGGGGATTGTACCACTCATTTTTTAATTGTAACAACTGTAACTGTAACGCATGGATTCGTTTACTCTATTTTTTTTCGAGTTTTTTTTCCTATGAGGCACAAGCTGTTATGGAATGTATGATGCCGACTAAGGCCGTCCGACAGTCTCAGTCTCAGAGTCTCAGTTGTTTTTAAAGTCATCCCGCACATCCATCCTGTACTCTTCTTTTCTTATATATATATCTTATTATTAATTAGTTATAATAGTTATAAGAAGGGGGTTGTGAGTTGAATGGTGACTTTTTTTGCAACTGAGATTTGAGACTGACGGAGAGGTGTTCGTTGCGGAGCATGCTCACTATGAGGATTTTGCCGAATAGCTTATGGAACCGGAACTGGAAGATGATGCTTTCGCGGATTACAATAACGCATTGACGCATTTAATTGGATTTTGCCATTCAATAAAAAATGTGTATCTTTGCAGTCGAAATAACATAAAAAGGCGCCGATGAGTTGCTTACAAATTGTAAGCAGTTGAAATTGCCAGCTGCCGACGGAAGACGCTGAAATAAAAGAAATAGAATAATATTGCAAAATTTTATATCTTTGCAGTCGATAAATCTACGGAATATCACGAAGTAATCAACGGAGAAACTGCGATATTTACCTCAAAGGTGGTACAAACACCACTTAAATAGGTAGTACGTACAATAAAAACGAAAGAAATGCGTTAGTAAGGTGGTATGAAACCCATATAATATAGTGGTACGCTTATGAAGATAGAAGAAATATATAACGACTGGAAGGCTCTTTTCCCGCTGTCGGAGAAGCATGTGGAGCTGTTGCGTAACAAGTTCACGACCGAATACAACTACAACAGCAACCACATCGAGGGCAACACGCTGACCTACGGGCAGACGGAGTTGCTCCTGCTGTTTGGCAAGGTGAGCGGCGAAGGAGACCTGAAGGACTTTGTTGATATGAAAGCCAGTCAGGTGGGCGTTGAGATGGTGATGGAAGCCGTACGCGACAAAGGCATACCGCTGACGCAGAACTTCATCCGCCAACTGCACAAGGTGCTACTGCGCGAGGACTACACCGTCTATCGTGACCTCCCTGGAGGTGGACAGACGAGTTATACCGTCCATGCCGGGCAGTATAAGACGCGTCCCAACAGCGTCATTACCCGATATGGCGACCGTTTCGAATATGCGTCGCCCGAAGAAACGGCCTCGCTGATGAGCGACCTTGTGGATTGGTACAACACTGCCGAGCAGGAGGGCAAGCTGTCGCCTGTGGAGTTGGCTGCATTGTTCCATTACCGCTACATCCGCATCCACCCCTTCGAAGACGGCAACGGACGCATCGCCCGCCTGATGGTGAACTACATCATGGCCCGTCACGGGTGGCCCATGATAGTCATCCGCAACCGCAAGAAGGCTGAATACCTTGAGGCCCTGCATCGTGCTGACCAGAAAATCGGCAATATGCCCTCCGACGGTGCTCACGCCACCATAGGCAAGATTGCTTCCTTCCTTGCCTTCTTCCGCCAGACGGTGTGCGAGGAGATGAAATGTGAGATAGACATCGTGAGGAATGCCGACAAGGACACCTGGTGGTACGACGGTCAGCGGATCCACTTCAGGAGTGGGAATGGCAGTCGCCTGCTTGCTCTCCTGCGCGACAAGCCCATCGTCACCTTCTCCGAGATGGCGGACTATCTGTCGGTCAACCGTTCTGCTGTACAGAAGCAGGTAGAGACTTTCCGCAAGAAAGGCTATCTCGACCGCCGCGACGACGGCAGCTGGCACGTTTTAGCCTTAAACTCAAACATCAAAAAAGCGTAAACATCGCTCAACTTTCGTATCTTTGCAGTTTGAAATTACATCAAGAATATGGACACTACCCCCACATTACCATACAACATCAAAGATTCTTTAAGCATCTTTGAATACAGCAAAGGTTTGCTGGGAAAGACCTTGCGTGACTTTGCATGGGATGACTATGAGCCTAAGAGAGGCAAAGGTAGTCTAGGCCAAATGGTGGAAAATATCTTTTTCCTCCTCGAGACCAACAACTATGCCGGTGCCGATTTCTCGGAAGCTGGGATGGAATTGAAGTGCACCCCGCTGAAGAAAAGCAAACAGGACGATTATCTTATCAAAGAGCGCCTTGTGTGCAACATGATTAACTATTGTGAGGTTGTAAAAGATGACTTTGAGCACTCCCATTTCTATCTGAAATGCCAGTTGATGCTGTTGCTCTTTTATCTGCACCAGAAAAACTGCAACAATCTCGATTTGGAATTCGTCTTCTCCGTTTTGTGGAAACTGCCCAAGAAAGATTTACTGATTATTCGTCACGATTACGAGGTTATCATCGATAAGATAAAGCAAGGGAAGGCTCACGAACTCTCTGAAGGTGACACGATGTACCTTGGAGCCTGTCGCAAGGGGCAAAAGGGTGACAGTTTGATGAAGCAGCCCAACAATCCCGATATTGACGCTCCCCGAAGAGCATTCAGCCTTAAAATGGCCTATATGCGCACCGTCTTGGAGTATGTTGTGAAGAGTGGGAAAAACGCCGTTTCAAATGTCGCGGGAGCGAAATCGGAGCTGGTCAGCGCGGATGCTCTTTTGAAGAAATCCTTTGACGACATTTTGCTCAGTCGCTTCAAACCATACTTGAACATGCCGTTTGCGAAGATTGCAAAGCGGAAGAAAGTTGACATCTCAAACAATCCGAAAAATAAGTTCGCAATGGTTGCAAATGCTATTGCAGCTTCTACAAAGTGCGCCAATGTGAATCGCTCGGAAGAATTCCTCAAAGCGGGACTCACAATGAAAACCATTCGAGTGCAAGCTAATGGCATCATCAAGGAGGCAATGTCTTTTGAGAACATTGACTACATCGAGGTAGCTGAGTGTGAGGAGTGGTTTGAGTCGCGCCTATACGAACTATATTCCAGTCGGTTTATGTTTGTGATATTTAGAGAACAAAACGCAGGTAAAGAGGATTATGTGCTGGACGATGTGTTCTTCTGGACAATGCCTCAAAAAGATTTGGAGTGGGCGGAAGTGTACTGGAACCATATCAAAGACAATGTGTTAGCCAATCATATTTCTGAGGAGTATTGGTGGAAAGGTGCGGATGGAAAGAAATTTCACGTTCGTCCCAAAGCTCAAAAGGCTGTAGATTTGGCACCAACTCCTGACGGCAAAGGAGCGAAGAAGTTCTGTTACTGGTTCAATAATGATTATGTGCGTGAGATTGTGGAAAGTAGAAGAAGGGAGAAACTGAATGGCTAAGCATAAAATAAAGGTAGTGGAACTCTTTGCCGGTGTGGGAGGATTCCGCATTGGACTTGAAGGAGCATCGGATGCCTATGATACCATTTGGAACAACCAATGGGAACCTTCGACGTTGCATCAAGATGCATCGCTGGTTTATAAGGCTAGATTTGGATGCAAAGGACATGTGAACAAGGATATTAATCTTGTGAAAACCGAGGAAATTCCTGACCACGATTTGCTGGTAGGCGGATTCCCCTGTCAAGATTATTCCGTAGCTGCAACACTCAGCCGTTCTGGCGGTATTGAAGGGAAAAAAGGTGTGCTTTGGTGGCAGATATACCGCATTCTTGACGAGAAAGGCGATAAACGTCCGCAATACATATTTTTCGAGAATGTTGACCGCCTGCTGAACTCACCCGCCACACAGCGTGGTCGCGATTTCGCCATCATACTGGCCTCTCTTGCCGATTTAGGATATGTTGTTGAGTGGCGTATCATCAACGCGGCTGACTATGGGATGCCCCAACGTCGCCGCAGAACCTACATTGTCGGCTACCGAAAGGGTTCTGTTGTCGCTAACAAAATTGAGACGATGGAAAACTGGGTGGAATACGACGGTGTAATGGCAGAGGCATTTCCCTTCAAAGTAAGCGAGGGAACACAGTCAGAGTTCGACATCAAAGGCACTATCCAAGAGGTTTCTTCCAAGTTCAATAAAGGAGAGAAAGAGACTCCCTTCGGAAATGCCGGTATTATGATTGACCGTCACGTCTATTCTGTTGATGCGATTCCTGTCCATGAGGGCACCAGCCAAATGTTGGGTGACATCCTTGTCGATGAGGACTTCGTTCCAGAAGAGTTTTTTATCTCAGAAGAGGATTTGCCGAGATGGCAATATGAGAAGGGAGCCAAGAAGATTAACCGCGTCTCGAAAGAAGGGTTTGAATATGTGTTTTCCGAGGGTGGGATGGCGTTTCCCGATTATTTGGACAAACCATCTCGCACGATGATTACTGGAGAGGGAGGTCCTTCTCCGTCGAGATTCAAGCATGTGGTACAAACCCCGTCTGGCCGCTATCGTCGACTGATTCCAATCGAGATGGAAAGACTGAATATGTTCCCCGACAACCACACCTATCATCCCGATGTGTCGGATGGTCGAAGGGCATTTTTGATGGGCAATGCATTGGTGTGCGGTATCGTTCAGGAAATTGGGCAAAGCCTATATCGTTTCATTTACGACGAAGCCCCTGTGTCGACCCGTCCCATTCACATGCAGCGCAACCCTCGTCCTGTATTGACATTGGACCTCTTCTCAACCGAAGAGAAAGACCTCGTTTACAACAAACCCAAGAAAATCTATCAACTTGACACTTCGAAGCGATTACTGATAGGCTTTGTGAAGAAAGACAATCAAGAGTATTTCCTTACCGAGGAGCCAACAAAGCTTTACTATACCGACTCGATACGCAAGTTTCCCTCCACCATTGCGCTCAACAAATTGTACTACTTCATGCCCTATATCAAAGGTAAAGGAGTAAAGGATATCTACCTCATCAAACTCTTACGAGTCGGGAGCAAGAAAGAAGTGCATCCCGAAACAAAAAAAGACCTCAAAGCACCCCGTTTCGTCTTCGAGTTGGAATACCTCGAAAGCCTTCCCGAATATCAGATGATAACATTGCGATTCCAACACGCATTCACAGATACGTTTCTGGGAAGGGTACTAAAAAGGTGATGACAAAAAACACAATAAAAAAATAACGAAATCACCATCCTTACTTCTGTATCGGAGTGGGATATAAAACAGAGAATAACATGGCATTCTATCTAGAAAAAGCATTATTTGTTAATCGTGCTCCATTCGAACATCTTGAACTTGATTTTAAGGAGAATGGGATTAATATTCTGTCTGCAATTAACGGGAAAGGGAAAACCACCATACTGTCATATATTGTTGATGCATTCCACGAAATTGCAAAAATCGGGTTTGAAAATTCTTATAAAAACATAGAAGATCAACTATATCGAGTGTCATCTTCAAACTTTAATATGGACAAACAAACATATTCATTGGTTTTATTGAAATTCACTTATCAGGACAAAACCATTGACTATTTAGACATACGGGGAAACTTGTCTGAAGCGCAATACAATGAACTTCCAATTTCTCATAAAAACATACCATATCAAACAATTTTTAACAACTTAGACAACCAGAATTTTTGTAGAATGTTGTCTAAGAATTTAGATAACAAAGTTTCTAAAGATATTTTTAACAACACCATCTTAACATATTTCCCTGCATATAGATATGAGCAACCAGGATACTTAAATAAACCATATCAAGTCAAGTTAAAGTTTGACATTGAAAGTAGGTATAGTGGTTACCTGAAAAACCCAATAGAGGTAATAACATCACTACCAGAAATTGCTAATTGGTTATTAGATGTTGTTCTTGATGAAAAGATGAATCCTAATAATCAAAAAGCAGGAGAACTTGACCGAAATATTAATTCTGTTGTTAAGAGTATTATGAGTTCAAAACTTGGATATAACATTAATTTGGGCCTCGGAGAAAGAAATTCTGGTGCCACAAGACTTTCTATTCTTGGACCAAATAAAGAAACACTTTACCCATCAATATTTAATATCTCCTCAGGAGAGGCCGCATTGCTTTGTGTTTTTGGAGAATTATTACGCCAGAGTGATTGTATAGGTAAGGATAAAAAAGTATCAGGAATAGTTTTAATTGATGAAATAGACAAACATCTTCATATTAAATTGCAGAGAGAAGTTTTGCCTAAATTATTCAAATTATTTCCAAACATTCAATTTATCGTGAGTTCACATTCTCCATTTTTAAATATGGGTCTCGCAGATGAATCAATGGAAAGAACTCAAATAATAGATTTAGATAATATGGGGCTTGTTTGTGAGCCAACCAACAATGATTTATTTAAAGAAGTTTACGAAATTATGATTAATGAGAATCAACGTTTCGCGGATAAATATAACAATCTAATTGAACAAATAAAGAATAATTCAAAACCCATAATAATAACGGAAGGTAAGACGGATTATAAACACATAAAAAAAGCAATTGAAATTCTTGAAAAAAAAGATATTGATGTCGACTTTTACCAAGTGCCTGAAAAATGGGGGTCTTCTGATTTGAAAGGGATGTTGGAATCTTTGTCAAGGATTAAACAGCATAGAATTATTATTGGGATATTTGACAGAGATGAGCCAAGCATTTTATCATACTTGAATACAGAGCATCAGCAATACAAAACTTATGGTGACAGTAATGTATATGCCTTTGCAATTCCGTTAGTTAATGAAAAAATATATGGGAATTATATATCTATTGAGCACTATTACAATAGAAACAACTTACTAAAAGAAGATCCAATTAACCATCGTAGATTATTCTTAGGTGATGAATTTCATCCTAGTGGCAATAGTAAAGACGGTGAATTCCAAACAAAAACATCAAACATAAAGCATAAAGTTGAAATAAATGGGGTTATTGATGAGAAAGTTTATCGCTCAACGGATTTAGAGCAATTACATTCAATAGCATTGTCAAAAGACGCATTTGTAACCTTGATTGAAACAAACAATGAATACACCAACGATTTTAATTTCAACAACTTCATTCATATAATAAACATCTTACAGGATATAATCCAATTACCATTGAAATAGAATTCTACATTATTAGGGTTCTTTCTTTACAATGCCCCCCGGACAATATGATTTACAAATATTTGAACGCCAACGAATATTTACACCAAGGATAGCCTACGTAGATGGAAACTTGGAGTACAGCCATCTGTATGCAAGCTGTGGACAATATGAAAACAGAACCAAACAAGATATGAGCACCAAGCAACCTATACGATAAGTTCAATAAGGAATAAAATGCAACAATAAGACCTAATATATCGCAAACAATATATGCGGCAGCTGCAGAGCCTTAAAGACCAGAATACAATAATGTGTGAATGTGCTAATGCACTTTAAGAATGTGTTAATGCGTGAATGCGTTAGTATCTTCTCGAAACGCTACCGAGGCATCGCTACAGATCGGTTGTTTAAGAAAAAAAGCAGAATGATTTTATGGAATGTGTATTTTGCAATATACAAATAAAATAATTTTTTGTATTTTGCAAAATACACCCTCTTTGGGCTTTCGGCTTTCTGTACTGAGGATAGTATTTCCGGTTCCCTTATGCCACCACAAAGCGGTAGAAGAGATGAACCCCAATAAATAGCCCACGAAGTGCTATGGCTGCCGAGCTCGATGAGGCAAGGATCGAAGAAGCCACGAAGAAGGCATAAAGAATGTGTTTTTCGCTTGATTAATATTTATTCAGCGGTGTTGTTGAGTTCGTCCACTTCCGTCACGACTCGGCATAACCGGAGCAAGCTCCGTTAACTTCGTTTGCCTCTTCCTTGCAAGGCGAAACTCAAGTAAATTTGGTTGTGCGCTTGCGGGGATGGGGGCGGGAGTTGTTGCGGAGCAACATCTATAATCTTAAGGATTAACGAGATAACCATGAAGTGAAAATTTCTGCGCAAGACAGACTTGCGTAAATAAAAATAAATGCATAATTTTGCACCCCGAAATAAACACTCGACACGACAACTATGCCGAACAAAGGTAAAGCCCCAGAGAACTGGTGGAAGAGGATTGGAGACTTCTTCAAGACCCACAGCAACCTGACTGTCATCCTTGCTGCCGCGTTGCTGGTGGAGCTGACGACGGGGGTGCTGTACTACAACGCCCAGAACATCATCCACGAGATGATGGGGCGGCTGGTGCGGCAGGAGATGAAAGGCATAGCCATGAACATACGCAAGCAGCTGTCGAAGGCCGAGGTGGTGATAAACAACTACACGTGGGTTGTAACCGGCGACATCGAGCAACCCGCCTGGATGTTCGAGTCGACGCGCAGGCTTGTGGAGCACAACCCGTTCCTGCATGGGTGCGGGGTAGCTTTTGTCCCCAACTACTATCCCGAGAAGGGCTACTGGTTCGAGCCCTATGCCGGCCGTCGTCCCGACGGGTCGGTGAAGTCGATGCAGCTTGGCTCGAAAAACCACGACTACACGAAGCTCGAGGCCTACAGCTACACGGTGGAGCACGACAGCGACCACTGGAGCGAGCCCTACTATGACCCCGACGGGGCACAGTCGGTGGTGATGACCTATTCGTCGCCCGCCCACGACGACAAAGGCAATATCGTAGCCGTTGTGGCTGCCGACATATCCCTTGAGTGGCTGAGCGACATCATGGACACGCCCAACAGCTACAATTCGATCAGACGCTTCCTTGTGTCGCGAGAATACAAGCTCATCTCGGGCGACGACGACCCCGTATACCATCAGGCGTTGGCGCTGGTGAGGAGCGACGATTCGCTGACGGGCTACCTGACCCTCACAGAGGGAAAACACAGGAAACAGCATGTGTTCTACTATCCCGTGGGTGGCATCACGGGCTGGACGCTTATCTGCGTGTGTAGCGACCGCGAGATCTTCGCCCCGTTGCGCAAGACGCACTTGGCGCTGCTGCTGCTGTCGCTGGCGGGTCTGATGCTGATGGGCTTCATCGTGTGGCGCACAACACGCAACCTGGAGCGGCTGCGCAAGACCAACGCCGAGAAAGAGCGCATAGGCGGCGAGCTGCATGCCGCGAGCCAGATACAGCAGAGCATGCTGCCTGCGAGCCACATGCAGCGCGACGACGTGGCGATAGAGGGCTTCCTGGCGCCGGCGCGCGAGGTGGGTGGCGACCTGTACGACTATTTCGTCAGGGACGAGAAGCTCTTCTTCTGCATAGGCGACGTCAGCGGCAAGGGGGCTCCGGCGGCCATGCTGATGGCTGTGACGCAGGCCTTGTTCCGCTCGGCTTCGGCCCACGAGAGCAACCCAGCGCGCATCATGCACACCATCAACCAGACCACCTGTCAGGGCAACGAGGCCAACATGTTCGTCACCCTCTTCATCGGGGTGCTCGACCTGCCTACGGGGCATCTGCGCTACTGCAATGCCGGCCACGACGCGCCCTTCCTGCTGCTTGCCGGCACCAAGCCCACGACCATCGACTGCGCCGCCAACCTGCCGGTAGGATTGTTTGAAGAGACAAGGTACAACGTCCAGGAGACCCACCTGGCGGGCGGCAGCACGCTGTTCCTCTACACCGACGGTCTTACCGAGGCGATGAACAACGCCCACAAGCTGTTCGGCATGGAGCGCGTGGAGGCTGTGCTGGCCGGCTGCGTCGACCTGACGCCGAAGGCCGTCCTGGCGGAAGCCGAGCAGAGCATGCACGCCTTCGTGGGCGACGCCGAGCAGAGCGACGACCTGACCATGCTGGCCATACGCTACACGCCGACGCAGTTCGAGAGCATCATGAGCGAGACCATAGTGCTGAAGAACGACGTACAGGAGGTGGCGAGGTTCAGCGACTTCATCAAGTCGGCGACGGAGCGGATGGGCATAGAGAAGTCGGCGGCTCAGGAGATAAGACTTGCCATAGAGGAAGCTGTGGTGAACGTGATCAGATACGCCTACCCTGCCGACACGGAGGGCAGCATAGAGGTCGGCGTGATGTTCGACGGCAAGAGCCTCAAGGCCACCATCACGGACTCGGGGGTGCCCTTTGACCCCACAGCCAAGGAGAAGGCCGACACGACCCTCACGGCCGAGGAGCGCCAGATAGGAGGTCTGGGCATCCTGCTGGTGAGGGAGCTTATGGACAGCATCAACTACGAATACACCGGCGGCAGGAACATACTGACGCTGGTGAAGACAGTCAACAGATAAAAACAAAAAACACAAATACCATGAATGCAGAACTGAAAGAAATCGACGGCAAATATGTCGCCACGTTAGCTGGAGAGCTGGACACCGCAGCCGCCACGACGGCAGAAGAGGTGCTGAAGCCGCTCATGCAGAGCAACGGCAAGGATGTAGACATAGAATGCAAAGACCTGGAGTATATAGCCTCCAGCGGCCTGCGTATACTGATAGGCATACTGAAAGCCGCCAAAGCCACCGGCAGCAAGGTGACGATGCGCAATGTGAGTGACGACATAAAGAACGTCTTCAAGCTGACGGGCTTCATCAACATTTTTGACTTTGAATAGTCAGAAGAACGGCAATAGACATAGTTTTTGAACAATCCAACACAACAAACAATATGAGATCTCCGTTGAGCCAAAGCCAACTGGGCGTCTATTACGCCTGCGTCACCAATAATGACAGCCAGACAAACTACCAAAACTCCGTACTGTTTGATATACCTGAGAGTGTAAATGTAGAACAAGTACGCATGGCTGTCTATGAGGCCCTCTGTGCCCATCCATATCTGGCTTCGCGCATCGTCTTGAATGGAGATGGTGTGCCGGAAGTGGAAAGTGGGACAATCTCCGATATAGATGAGGCGGTGCCTATAATTGCAGTAGGCAGCCTTGACGAGGTACAACCCACTTTCGGCAAGATAATGGATATCTACGGAGAAAAGTTGTATCGCTGCGAGATATATCGGGCTAATGAAGGGCAGGCTTGGCTTTATATTGACTTTCACCATGTCATCACCGACGGTTTCTCCTTGGTGGTACTGCTGCGAGAGATAGAACGCTGTTATAATGGGAAGAAACCCGCCGGTGAAACGATGGACGGTGGCGCTATCGCACAAGAAGAGGCGGCTCTGCGCGCCGACGAGGGCAAGATGGCTGAGGCTCGCGAATGGTATGCAAAGAATTTCTGTGATGCTGTTGAGACCGACTCTCTTCCTCTGACAGAAAGTACCTTGGGAGATGTCCCCGCACAAATCTGCTGCAAATACTATTCCCTCTCCGTCTCCAAAGAGGAGGTGCAGGACATCACACGTAAGTGGAACGTGAAAGAGAGTGTCCTCATGCAGGCTGCATGGGGCCTGCTGCTTGCCAACTATGGCGCCGAGGACAAAGCCTCCTACTGCACCGCCTTCTTCGGACGTACCGACCGCCGCACCCTATCTTCAGTCACCATGATGGTGCACACACTGCCGGTATTTCTCCAGACACACAACGATGAATCTCTGGGAGAGATGTTCGCCGCACTTGCCGAGCAGATGGCCACCACCGAGCGACTGCAATATTATGCCTATCATGATGCCGTGAACGACCTCGGCCTTAACAACCAAGTGCTGTTCGTCTATCAGGGCTCTGTGTTAAACAGCAAGCGAGGGTTGAATCTTGGAGATAATATGCTGCCTTACCATGACCTGCGGCAAGTGTCGCCAGGTTGGAAGCTGGTCGCTGAGCTATTTGAGACCGATGGCGTTTACTCACTTAAACTGGGATACAATACAGGCAATTATTCCGAGGCCTTCATGACCCAGTTGGCAGCATCCTACTCCGCTATCCTTCGTTCGATGCTCACCGCCCAAAATGTCAATCAGTTGGAGTATGCCTTGCCGGAGCAGATTAAATGGCTGAATGAGCTGAACCCTGACATTAAACCAGTCAAACTGCCGACGCTTGTGGAACGCTTTAAGCAACATGTTGCCGAGCGCCCCAACGACATCTTCTGTGTTGCCGGTGACAAGCGTCTCACTTTTGCCGAGGTAGACAGGCTTACCGACACTATAGACCCTTCCTATACCGTTCGCTGTGGAGAACGCGTAGTTGGCTTCTCCGTACCTCGTGACGAGAAGATGATACTGGCTCCCCTTGCCATTGCCAAAGCAGGACTTACTCAGCTGCCGCTTGACAGCAGTTATCCAGAAGAACGTCTGGAGTTCATGAAGAAAGATGCTTCTGCCTACGACGGTAAGGATGCCTTGGTGCTGCTATACACCAGCGGTACAACAGGTACGCCCAAGGGTGTAATGCTGAGCGAAGAAAACTTCCGCATCTTTACCAATTTCCATACCCAACACATAAACCTGAAAGCAGGCTCGCGCTATGCCACTTACGCTGGTTACGGCTTTGATGCCTACCAATGCGACTTCTGGGCATGTGCATGGGCTGGAGCTACCATTTATGTCATTCAAGATGACATTCGGTTCAATCTGGAGGCTTTGTCCGAATACTTGAGCAAGGAGGGCATCACCCACTGCTTCATGACCACCCAAATGGCCACCCAGATGGCACTCAACTATCCCGACATTTCAGGTTTGAAATGGTTGGGAACAGGTGGAGAGAAACTCATGAGCCTGAATCCTCCTTCTTACGCGTTGCTCAACGCCTACGGCCCCACAGAAACTACTTGCTATGTATGCAGCCACTATGTAGACAAGAATGAGCCCAACATCCCAATCGGACAGCCAAATGACACTGCGGAACTCCATGTTGTAAACCGCTTTGGGAAACAAGTGCCCTGGGGTTGTGCCGGTGAACTTATCGTTGCCGGTCCACAGGTGGGCTTAGGCTATTTGAACCAACCGGAGAAGACCGCAGCTACATTTGTAGAGTGGAATGGAAAGCGAGTGTACCGTACTGGCGACATCGTGCGTTACCGTGAAAACGGAGACATCGAATTTGTGGGACGCAAAGACGGACAGGTGAAGATACGTGGTTTCCGCATAGAACTCAAAGAGGTGGAAGCCGTAATTCGCCAGTTCCCCGGTATCAAAGATGCCACCGTGCAGGCCTTCGACTATCCCGCGGGGGGCAAATACATAGCCGCCTATGTCGTGTCGGACGAGAAAATAGACATCACCGCATTGAACAACTTCATCCTTGACCAGAAGCCCCCCTATATGGTACCGGCAGCCACGATGCAGCTTGATGCCATCCCTCTGAACCAGAACCAGAAGGTAAACCGGCGCGCATTACCAGAACCTGTGATTGGCGGTGGCTTAGAGGTAGAAGAAGTAACCAACGTACCGCTTAACATACTGGAAGAGCAACTCAAGGAAATGGTTGCCGGCGTGGTGAATACCGATGCCTTCGGCCTCACCACCGACCTACGCATGGCTGGCCTCACTTCCATCCTTGCCATCAAGGTGGCTACGCAAATCTACAAACGTTTTGGTGTTCAGCTGGATGCCAAGGTTCTCTCTAAAGGAGCGAGCATCCAAACTATCGAGAACGAGATTCTTGCCGCAATGCTATCAGGAGGGGAGGCTACTGGTACAGCCAGTATGGCCAGTACCACTGGTTCTAATGGTGCCGTCCCACTCTCATATTCCCAGACAGGCGTCTATTTTGACTGCATGAAGAACCCCACCTCCACGCTGTACAATACGCCTGTGTGCCTTGCTTTCCCAGAGGATACTGATACCACTGCTCTGCACACTGCCACGAAGAAGGCTGCAGAGAACCATCCTGCCCTATTCGTGAATTTCATTACTGAAAACGATGGTGTTGTGCAGGTTATGGGCGACCGTGAAAAGCCGGTGGAAGTGGAGGAACTGACCATGAGTGAGGAAGAGGCCCTCACCTTCCGACATGGTTTCGTGCGTCCCTTCAATCTGGCGAAAGACCGCCTCTTCCGCTTCGCCACTGTCCGTACCGAGAAGAATATCTATTTATACTGCGACATTCACCATCTGGTGTGCGACGGCTATTCCTACGACCTCTTCATCCACGAGATATGCGACTTGATGGACGGCAAGGAAATAGAGCCGGAGATTTGCACATATGCGCAGTTTGTCACCGAGCAGAAAGCAGCAGAGAGTGGAGAAGCCTTCGCCGAGTCGGCAACCTTCTTCAAAGAGCGTCTGGGCGAAGTGGAGGAGGTGACGGAGCTGGCTCCCGACCTCACCAACCCTCGCCCACAAGGCGAGAACGGACGTGTTTGGGCGCCCATCATGTGGGACGATGCCACACGCCTGGCCAAACAACAAGGAGTAAATCCATCCGCTGTACTGCTGAGCGCAGTCTTCTACAGTCTCTCGCGTTTCTCGGGGAGCGACGAGGTGTGCATCACAACCATTTCAAACGGTCGCAGCAACCTGAAAGTGGCCAACACCATGGGCATGTTTGTGAACACCCTTGCATTATACTCCAAAATTGGAACTCAGAGTGTGCAAGAGTTCATTCATGAGAGTGCCGACACCTTTGAGCAGACCCTCGCCCATGAGAACTACCCATTTGCACGTATCGCTGCCGACTACGGCCTCAAGGCCGACATCATGTTTGCCTACCAGATTGGCGTGTTGAGCGACTACCGCGTGGGCGGCAAGCAGGTGCTGGCCGACGAGACTATGGAGCTGAATGTTCCCAAGTTCAAGATTGCTTTCTATATCACCGAAGTAGAGGGTGTACCCAGCGTGGCCATCGAATACGACAACGGACAATACAGCGAGGCGTTGATGCAGAGTCTGGCACAGAGCGTGAGCAACGCTGTGAGCGCCTTCGCTGCCACTACCGACAAGCCGCTTCGCAGCATCTCGCTGCTGGACAACTCTGGTGTCGGCCTTCTGGACAGCTTCAACCAGACCGCTGTGGAATACGACACCACCGAGACCATCGTCTCCCTCTTCCGCCATCAGGCAAAAGAAACTCCAGACAGTCTGGCCGTAGTCTATCACGACGTGCGGCTCACCTACCGCGAGGTTGACGAACGGACCGATGCCATCGCAGCCCTTGTGGGCTCAAAAGTCGAGGGCGGCAAAGACAATGTCGTCTCAATCCTAATTGGACGCGGTGAGTGGATGGTGCTGGCCTCCATAGGCGTTCTGAAGGCCGGCTGCGCATACCAGCCACTTGATCCCAGCTATCCGTCCGAGCGCCTGAACTTCATGATGCAAGATGCCGATGCAAAATTGCTAATTGCTGAAGAAGAACTGTTGGAGAAAGTGAACGAATACACAGGTCCAGTAGTATTAACCAAGGAACTTAAAGACATCCCAGGCAAGCCCTCTGAAGTAAAGGTCAAGCCAGAAGACCTGTTCATTATGCTCTACACTTCTGGCTCTACCGGAAAGCCCAAAGGCTGTCAGCTGGAACATCGCAACCTCGTGGCCTTCTGTCATTGGTACCGGCACTACTACGACCTGCGTCCAGGCGACAAGGTGGCGGCATATGCCAGCTACGGTTTCGATGCCTGCATGATGGATATGTATCCAGCACTAACTACAGGTGCTGCGGTGGTTATCGTCGGCGACGACATACGCCTGAACCTGCCCGACCTGAACAAATACTTCAACGAGGAGGGCGTCACCCACTCCTTCATGACCACCCAGGTGGGCTGCCAGTTCGCCATGAACTGCGACAACCACTCGCTGCGTCACCTTTCGGTGGGCGGCGAGAAGATATTGCCGCTCACACCGCCCACAGCCTACCAGATGCACAACGGCTATGGCCCCACGGAGTGCACCATCTTCACCACCACCTACCCGCTGGCCGAGTTCGAGCAGAATGCCCCTATAGGCAAGCCCCTCGACAACCTGCAGCTGTTCATCGTCGACAAAGACCTCAACCGTCTGCCTCTGGGCGCCGCCGGCGAACTGCTGGTGAGCGGCCCACAGGTGAGCCGTGGCTACCTCAACCTGCCCGAGAAGACCGCCGACACCTACATCACGTGGGAGGGCAAACGCTGCTACCGCACTGGCGACATAGTCCGTTATCTGAAAGACGGCAATGTACAGTTCGTGGGCCGCCGCGATGGACAGGTGAAGATACGCGGCTTCCGCATCGAGCTCAAGGAAGTTGAGGCCGTCATACGCGAATATCCAGGCATCAAGGACGCCACCGTGCAGGCTTTCGACTACCCCAACGGCGGCAAGTTCATAGCTGCCTACGTGGTGTGCGATAACAAACTCGACATACAATCGCTGAACACCTTTATCCGCGAACGCAAGCCGCCCTACATGGTGCCCGCCGCCACGATGCAGCTGGAGGAAATACCGCTCAACCAGAACCAGAAGGTGAACCGCCGAGCCCTGCCGGCACCGCAGATACAGGCCGAAAGCCGCGAATACGTGGTGCCAGCCAACGAGGTAGAGAAGCTCTTCTGCGACATCTTCGCCGGCATCCTCTCCATGGATAAGGTGGGCGCCACAGACAACTTCTTCGAACTTGGTGGCACCTCGCTGATGGTCACCAAGGTGGTCATCGAGGCCGACAAGGCAGGTAAACATGTGGCCTATGGCGACGTGTTCAGCCATCCCTCACCTCGCCTGCTGGCACAGTTCGTGAGTGGTGATGCCCTCGCCGGCGAGCAGACCGACACCGAGGTGGAGGAGTTCGACTACAGCGGCATCGATGCCATCCTGCAGCACAACAATGTGGAGACCTTCCTCAAGGGCGAGCGGCAGCAGCTGGGCAACGTCCTTCTAACCGGTGCCACCGGCTACCTTGGCATCCATGTGCTGCGCGAGCTCATCAACTCCGACGCCAAAACAATCACCTGTCTGGTGCGAGGCAAAGACCAACCCTCGGCCGAGCACAGACTGAAGAACTTGCTGTTCTACTACTTCGAGAAATCCTATGCCGACCTCTTCGGCACCCGCCTCTTCGTCGTCAACGGCGATGTGACGGAAGACATGACACTGGCCTTGCCTGAAGGACAGCCTGCCATAGACACCGTCTTCAACTGCGCAGCCAACGTCAAGCACTACTCCAAAGGCACCGACATCGAGGACGTGAACATCGGCGGCGCACGCCGTTGCGTGGAATTCTGCTTGAAGACAGGCGCACGCCTGGTGCACATCTCCACCACCAGCGTCGGCGAGATATGGGTCGACCGCGGCGACGGCAAACAGGTGCCCATGCTTGACGAGAAGAAGCTCTGGTTCGGCCAGTTCCTCGACAACCGCTATATGCACTCCAAGTTCCTCGCCGAGCGCCTGGTGCTGGACGCCGTTGCCCACCACGGACTCAGTGCCAAGGTAATGCGCGTGGGCAACCTTGCCCCACGCAGTTCGGACGGCGAGTTCCAGGCCAACTTCAACAGCAATAGTTACATGGGCCGCCTCAAGATCTTCTACACTCTTGGCTGCTGCCCCTACGATGGCTATGACGAATACACCGAGATGTCGCCCATCGACGAGACCTCGCATGCCGTAGTGCTGTTGGCATCCACACCGAAGGAATGCACTGTCTTCCAGCCATTCAACAACCACACCGAGCTGCTGGGCGATGTGCTCAGACTCATGGAGAAGGTGGGGCGCGAGATGCGCTTTGTGGAAGCTGCCGAATTCCAGCAGGCCATCGAGATTGCCGGCCAAGACCCCGAGAAAGCCAAGCTCCTCTCGGCCATGCTGGCCTATCAGGACGTGACCCACGGACAGAAGGCCGTCATGATAGAGCGAGACAACCGCTACACCTGCAGCGTTTTGCACCGTTTGGGCTTCCACTGGAGCGACACTTCCAGTGAATATATCATACAGATGATGCGGCAGATTGCCGCCTTCGGCTTCTTCGAATGATCTACCTCAACGACCATATCGAAGAGCTCGACATGGAAGAGGCTTTGCAAGCCGTCAGCCCCCAGCGCCGACGGCTTGCTCTCCGCTACCGTCAGGAGCACGACCGTCGGCTTTCCCTGGCCGTCTATCTGCTCTTGATGGAGGCCTTGGAGAAGGAGTACGGCATCCGCACCCCTCAAGAGTTCGTTTTTGGCCCTCACGGCAAACCGACGCTCAAAGACCACCCCGACATTCACTTCAACCTCAGCCACTGCCCCGGTGCCGCGCTCTGTGTCGTCGGCGACAGCCCTGTGGGGTGCGACGTCGAGGCGGTCCCCGAGCAGCTGGATGTCGACCTCTGTCGCTATTGCTGCAGTGGCGACGAGTTCGACGCTATCCTGCATGCCGGACAGCCCACCTTGGCTTTCACCACCCTCTGGACAAAGAAAGAAGCCTTCCTCAAATTCACAGGACAAGGGCTGACCAAAGACCTCCCTGCGTTGTTCAAACCTGGGAGCGACAAACTACTGGATAGCGTTAAATTCCAGACACATATCGCCCCCGACGGCTCCTACGTCTACAGCACTGTCACCCTCGCCGGTCACCCTCTCGCATTATAGCCCACCGACCACGCCCAAGCGTGGTGGAATGGCACGTTCTTCCCTAGGGGCCGAAGGGACTCCGAAGGAAACACCTTATTTCCCGAACACCTCCTTGGCCTTGTCCATCCGCGTGGGGATGTCGACGCCGAAGGGGCAGCGGCTAAGGCAGGAGCCACAATGGGTGCACTCGCCGGCATGGTGCGGCAGTGCGTCATACTGCGCCTGCAGCTCAGGGGTGAGGCCGTCACGCTCGGCTTTGTCGAGCAACTCGTTGACCTTGGCGATGGGTATACCCACCGAGCAGGGTGAGCAATGGTTGCAGTAGGTGCAGTCGCCACCCTTGTCGGCAGCAGCACGTGGACCCACATTAGAGTAGTCTTTATCCGCCTCGGAGGCGTGTAGCCAATGGAGGTCGCGCTTCAACTCATCGAGGTTGTCTATACCGAGTATGCAGGTGCTTATGCAGGGCTTGGCCAGGCAGTAGGCGATGCACTGCTCGGGAGTGTAGGCCACTCCGAGGGGCGACGTTTTCTCATCGAGCAGACGGCCACCACCGCCAAAGGTCTTCATCACCGTGATGCCGATATTGTGAGTAGCACAGTAGTCATAGAGCTCAACACGCACAGGGTCGATGCCGCCCTGCAGGTTCTCCATAGCGCCCTTGTCCCATGGTATGGCGCCGCCGCGCAGGCGGTCGAAGGCAGGGTTGAGGGAGAACATGATGACCTCTATCCAGCCGCATTTGGCGGCACGCAGGGCAACCTCGGCGTTGTGGCTGCTGACACCTATATGCTTGATTTTACCTTCTTTCTTCAGCTGGAAGACATAGTCGAGGAAAGGGCTTCCGTCGAGCTCGTCCCACTCCTCATGGCTGTCGGTGATGTGTATCATGCCAACCTCGATGTGGTCGGTGCCAAGCCTGGCGAGCAGATCCTCGAACCCGGCCTTGGTCTCTTCAACATCGCGTGTGCGGGTGTGCTGCCCGTCCTTGTAGATGGTGCCGATATGGCCCTGGATGATCATCTCGTCCCTCCTACCCTGCAGCGCATAGCCGATGTTGGAGCGCGTCTTGGGGTTGGCGTCGTAGATGTCGATATAGTTCATACCGCTGTCGAGTGCCATAGTCATCAGCTCAAGCGACGCGGCGCTGTCAAGTTTCTCGAACCCACCGCAGCCGATGCTTATCTCACTCACCATGAGGCCCGTGTTACCCAGCGGACGGTACTGCATGTCGGTAGCTTTCTTCTGCTGACCACAGCCGGAAAGCACAAGTACGAGTGCCAGAAGCGATACTATCTTGTTAGTTTTGCTACTTTGTTTCATAATAGAGTCTTCCTTTATGTTAATTACTCTCTGCGGGTTAGTTCATCAAGCGGCTCTCGCCCCATTTGTACTGCGGATAGGCTTTCTTGAGGTCGCCGGCCGAGCCGGTGACGTTGCTGCCGCCGCTGGTGGCGAAGACATTGAGCACCTTGCCGCCGAGGTCGTGGGCCTCGATGAAGGTGTTAACGATGGTGGGGGCTGTGTACCACCACACGGGGAAGCCGATCCACACGGTGTCGTAGTCGGCGATATTCTCGCAGCGGCCTTTTATGGCCGGACGCGACGATTTGTCCTTCATCTCCAACGTGGAGCGCGAACCCTTGTCACGCCAGTCGAGGTCGGCTGAGGTATATGGTACCTCGGGGGTTATCTCATAGAGGTCGGCGCCAAGTTCCTTGGCGAGTTTCTGTGCTGCGGCCTTGGTGGTGCCTGTGGCCGAGAAATAAGCTACTAAAGTCTTGTTCATATTGCTTGGTTTTTTGTTTGTCTGATTATTTGGGTTTTGTGCGCAAGCTGTAAGCATCATACAGCAGGCGGCGAGGATTAATGCGATATGTTTCATTTGTAACATTATGTTTCTTTATGTTATGCTTTGTGAACTATTGATCGGCGTAGCAATAAACGCAATTCGCCGTTATTGCTTGTTGTTATTCCCAAGTATGTCATTGACCGTCACCAGGGGATGGTGGTACTGATGGGTCTTCGGAGTGGGTTTGCTGTTGATCTCAACGGCCTGCTGTGGGCAGAAGTGGACGCAAGCGAGGCATTGTGTGCAGTCGTCGCCGCAACATGCCTTGCCGTCGCGGATGGTGATGTTACCTTGCGGGCACACCTTGGCGCAGATGCCACAGGCGATGCACCTGTCGGCGTTTACGGCAGGCGTGAGCATAGGCAGCGTGCGGCGCTGCACGGCGGGAATGGCGCACAAGGCTCCTGCCAACCCCCACCAGGCATAGTGGCAGCGGTGTACCCCTGCGGCGATGTCGGCGGCGATGCGCTCCAGACGTCCGGCATAGCGGTCGAACTTCCACACCTGGTCGTTGGGGTTGCGGCCGAAGCCAACGGCGCTGTTGTCGGGCACACGAATCTTATGGCTGTAGGCCACCTCGACACCTTTGGCAGCCAGCATCCGCCGCACCGTCCAGATGGCGTTGCCCGCCTGCGCCCCGCAGGGTATGACGATGAAGACGTATGCATCCTTCGGCAGCTGCAGACGCGGCAACAGCTCGGTCACCGCACGCGGCGCGTTGAACCAGTAGCAGGGGAAGACAAGACCTATCCGCCTTTCCTGCGACAGGTCCCGCTTTACCGCCAAGTTGAGCGGCATCACCTGCTCGCCAAGTCTTTCCGCCAGCTGACGGCTGATGGCCATGCTGTTGCCTGTACCCGAAAAATAGAGTATCATGACTTAAATGTTTTTGCCCATTTCGTAGGCTTCCTGCAGCTTGGCGTTGCCTGCAATCTCGTTTGGGGCACCCACGCCGCCGCAGAACACGTGGCCTTTGAGCGCCGACTTGCCGAAGCAGGCTATCCAGCCCTGCAGGCCGCTCTCAGCACGTGCGGGGACGTGTGCCTCGTTCTCGAAGGCGGTGGTGAGCAGGTAGATGTCGCGGAAGCGGTAATCCTTCGTGTACATAGCGTTCATGCGGTCGATGAGGGTCTTCATCTGGCCGCTCATCTCGTAGTAGTAGATGGGCGTTGCCCAGCAGACGACGTCGGCATTCAAGACGCTCTCCATGATGGCCGGCACGTCGTCCTTAAAGATGCAGGCGCCCGTCTGCTGGCACGACAGGCAGCCGACGCAGAACCGGATGTCCTTGCCGCGCAGCGAGACGAACTCCACCTGATGGCCGGCGGCTTCTGCACCGCGGGCAAACTGCTCCGCCAAAGCATTGCTGTTCGAGCCCGGACGGAGACTTGTTGAAATTATGATAACTTTTTTCATATTTGTAGTTGTTTGTTGTTTGCTAAATTGGAATTTACCTTATTACAATATTATTCTTTGGTACCGGTTTTGCGAGTTTCATTGCATATTTGGTGCCGAAAGTTCTTCTGATGATC
>JAEEGG010008001.1_pt1 | contig 24148 bp, 17 predicted proteins | sample 9134161 | NCBI WGS metagenome assembly JAEEGG01 (sample SAMN16246543, study PRJNA631951) | gut metagenome | biome: gut microbiome; feature: rumen; material: CR-attached | host: Bos | place: Iran: Karaj | collected 2018-10
CAACGGGCCCGTGTAATGAATACCAAGCGGGCATCGGCGGAAACAATCACGAACGTGCCGGCACACTCGTCGTGAACGGCGGTAATGTGGAAGCCAGGGGTGGTTATTCAGCCGCTGGCATCGGCGGCGGTGCCCAGGGACACTGGGCTGGAAACTATGGCAATGGCGGCACCGTCGTGATTAACGGCGGCACAGTCTATGCCAAGGGCAATCATTATGGCGCCGGCATCGGAGGAGGAGGTTGTCATTCGTATCATGTTAACGCGATTCCCGGCGAAGGCGGCAGTGTGACCATCAACGGCGGCAATGTGACTGCCATTGGCGGAGATATGGGTGGTTACGGCATCGGCCCCGGACGTTCGTCGGGCAATGAAGGTGAGCCGGGTACGCTCTCGCTTGCCTGGCGTGACAAGACCGACCGGATCTATATGTCGTCGGTGAAAGCCACGGTGACCCTGAACTCGGACTTTGTGTATGAGGATACGAAAGAAATGGTCACTGCAGACAACCTCAACGGTCGCACCATTATTCCACCGGTCTCCTTGCCCAATCCAAAGGTGAAAGGCGATGTGAACGGTGACGGAAAGGTGGATATCTCCGATGTGGTTGCCGTCATCAACCAAATAGCCGGCATCGCATCCTTTGAAGACGCAGATGTGAATGGCGACACCGATGTGGACATCTCCGATATTGTGGCGATTATCAACATCATAGCCAACGGCGGAAGCGGGAATAATCCACCCGTTAATGAAGACCCCGCTGTGAAAAACGGATGGTGTCCTGACACCAACCATCCGCATATCATCGATATGGGAACGGCGGGTAAATGGTCGTGCTGCAATGTCGGTGCATCCAATCCCTTGGAATATGGCGGCTACTACGCATGGGGAGAAGTCGAGGAGAAGGATTATTACTCTTGGGGAGCTTACTCGTATTGTGGAGGCTCTTCCGAAACCGTAATCAACATCGGCAAAGACATCTCTGGCACAGACTATGATGTTGCCCACTATAGATGGAGGGGCAATTGGTGTATGCCGAACCATGAGAAAGGAACAATGCTTTTAAGCGTATGCCTCAGTGAATGGATATCCGTCAACGGTGTCTATGGTCAAAAACTAACTGCTTCAAATGGTGGCACAATCTTTTTACCCGCTGCGGGCTTCCAAAGGGATGACGCGAATATTAGCAGTGGCACTGATGGATATTACTGTTTGTCAACAGCGAATCAAAACTACTCCCCTAATTCCCCTAATGCATATTCTATCCACATTGACATTAACGGCGCGTTCATTTATGATGCCTTCAAACGTAATTTAGGTGGATCAGTACGTCCTGTTTTTGTGGGAAAAGACGACACGGAAGATTTGGCGGTGGCATCCGGCTGGTGCCCTGATTCCAATCATCCTCACATCATCGATATGGGGCCAGCGGGTAAGTGGTCTTGCTGCAATGTCGGCGCTTCAAATCCGCTGGAAATTGGCGGCTACTACGCTTGGGGTGAGACAGAGGAGAAGGATTATTACGATTTGAACACCTATTCGCATTGTGACGGCAGTAATGAAACCATGCGCAACATCGGCAACGATATTGCCGGCACGGATTACGATGTCGCTCACGTGAAATGGGGCGGTCAATGGCAGATGCCTAACCAAAATCAGATACAATCCCTTCTGGACAACTGTAAATGTAGTTTTGTCACAGTCAACGGAGTAAAAGGTCAGGAATTCTCCTCACCTGGCAAAGGCATCCTGTTCCTACCCGTTGCGGGCGAACGTTTTAAAGACCTGTCGATTCTCCAGTTAATTGGTCACTATTGGCTGTCCACGATGTACGAATTCAGCAAGGAGAAGGCCAACGAATTTTATTTCTCGGATTTGAATAAGGGCAATGTTAGCGACCAAGGACGACAGTATGGTTTGTCCGTACGGCCTGTCATCAAGGAGTAGAATGATGCCGGTAACGACCTGGCTGTGGCAGCCGGCTTGTGTCCCGACACTCACCATCCTCGTGTCATCGGCATGGGCTTTTCTGCCGTCGTTTGTTTTTTGTAACTTTGCAGAACGAAAGACTAAAAAAACTCAACAACATGCCGCTTCATATATTTTTCACGACAGACATTCACGGGAACTACTTTTCCTACGACTTCCGCTACCGACACGAGGGGGACGGAAGCCTGCAACGGGTCTGTGCTTTTGTGACAGAACAACGCAGACGGTATGGCGAGGAGAACGTGCTGCTGCTCGACGGTGGAGATATGATTCAAGGCGGTCCGGAAGCGTATTTCTTTAATTATATTGATAATGACGGGACGCACAGGGTGGGGGAGATGTGCCGCTTCGTGGGTTATGACGCCGGAGCGGTGGGCAACCATGATATAGAGTCGGGAGCGGTGGCGATGCGGCGGTTTCAGCAGTCGTCGGGTTATCCGCTGCTTGCGGCGAATATCACCGACAGTGAGGACGGTCATCCGTTCGCTCCATATGCTGTGATACGGCGTGGAGGGATGAAAATAGCGGTGGTGGGATTCACCACACCTGCCACCAAACGGTGGCTGCCGGATGAGCTGTGCAAGGACTATACATTTCATGACATTCTTGAGAGTGCTTCCGGATGGGCGGAACGAATCCGACAGACGGAGCAGCCCGACCTGCTGATTGCCCTGCTGCACAGCGGCTGGAAAGGGGGGCTGCATGACACTTCGTGGTGTGAGAACGTCACGAAGGCACTGGCGGAGCAGAGTGGCGGTTACGACCTCGTGCTTTTCGGGCACGACCATTTCAGTCGTGTGGAGACGGTGGCCAAAAACGGGGAAAATCAAGTGACCTGCCTGAATGCCGGCTGCTACGGCTATGAGGTCGGTGAGGCTGTGGTTGAGGCAGACGCCCATGGGCATCTCAACATTGAAGGGCAGCTGCATGATATCAGACGTTATGAAAACAACAGCTTGGCTGCATTCCGGCGGCAGTTCGATGGGGCGTTCCGGCTGGTGCTTGACTACACATCCACCCGGCTCGGCACGCTCCGTACGCGGCTCGACATCTCCAAGGCGTATCTCGGTCCGTCGCATTATATGTCGCTCATCCATACGCTGCAGCTTTCCGTTTCCCATGCCGACATCAGCATCTGCTCACCTTATTTCATGGATTCCGTTATCGAACCGGGGCCGTTTTTCGTGGCAGACCTCTACACGATATACTGGTTTGAGGACCGGCTTTACACCATCCGCATGAGCGGGCAGGAAATCAAGAACCTGCTTGAACGCAGCTACTGGCTGTGGACCAACACCGTGAGCGGTCCAGACGAGCAGCTGCTCAAGACAGACCTTGACCCGGCTACGGGAAAGCAAGTGTTCAAAAACCTGTATTTCAATTTCGACAACGCAGCGGGAATCGACTACGAGGTGGATGTGACCAAACCTTTCGGAGAGAAAATACATATCAAAAAAATGTCCAACGGAACTGAGTTCCAGTTGGACAAAGCATATACCGTGACGACTATCGGGCACCGTGCCAACGGAGGCGGTCAGATGCTCACACTTGGAGCTGGGATTCCGGAGGAGCAGCTGCCCCACAGAGTTGTCAGCTACACCCCCTACGACATTCGTTATTATCTGCGTCTTTTTATCGAGCAGAAACAGACTGTGGATGTTCCGCTGATTGATAACTGGCGGTTTTTTTGAATGGAGTTAATTCTTTGAATGGGAGTTAATTTCCTTTGAAAATGGGAGTTGGTAAAATAAAACCGTAATCAACCCGCCAACAAATCTATCAAACTATAAACTAAAAACTACCAACTATAAACTATAAATCACCAACTATAAACTACCAACTATAAACTACCAACTAAAAACTAACTCAGCTTCTGGTGATTTCAAGGCCGGTTTTGGAGAGGGTCATCTCCACGAAGCGGGCTCTTGCGTTCGATGGATTGCTGTTCAGCCGCTGCCGGATAAGGCGTGCTGCATCGGGGTCTTTCGCCACCATATAGAGATAGCCGCCGCCACCTGCGCCTGGCAGCTTGTAGCCGAGACAGAGGTCGTCGATGAGGCTTGTCAATGCCTGCACCTCAGGCGGGTTGGTGCCTGAGTCGATTGTCTGGTTCTGAAGCCATGTGCGCCGCATGAGCCTGCCCATCTCTGTGAAATCCAGCCGCTGTATGGCATCGTACATCTCAAGTGTGTGTTCTTTCATACGTCTGAGAAGCCGCAGCTCGTTATGCTCATTGAGGAACATCCGCCGCACAATCTCTGCGAGAATCTGCTTGGCGGTTCGTGTGATGCCGGTGTAGTAGAGCAGATGGCATTCGCGGAAGTCAGGCTGCAGATACAGGTCGTCGGGTAACCATCGTGCTACAGGACTCTGCACGAATCCCCGCTCTGTCTGCAACAATTTCACACCGCCCAGCACACCACCAAACTGGTCCTGCCATCCTCCGCCTGTGGTGAGCAGCTGCTCGAGCACGAGCGTTCGGCGGCAGATTTCCTGCTTGTCCCACCCTAAAGAGCAGAAGTCGCTCAAGGCACCTAATACGGTGGCTGCGAGGATGGAGCTGGTGCCCAGTCCGCTCCCTTTCGGCACGGCCGAGAGGAGCGTCACCTCGAATCCACCTCCGAAGTCCGTCAGCTGCTGTTTGAGTGTGGCATAGCGTTCGCTGCTGAAACGGGGGTGAAACCCTGCGAGGCAGAGCGCTGCCTTGGGAATGGCGAAAGGGCTTCCCACCTCGTTGTAAGCGGCAAGCTGCTCGTAGTCGGAGATGGTTTCCCATGCGCCCAGGTCGATGCTTCGAATGACGATATGCGGCTCGTAGCAAGGGCGGACATAAGCCTGCAGCGGCAGCTGTCCGTTCAGCTCAATCGCGAGGTTGATGACATTTCCCCCTTCCATCAGGCAGTAGGGCGGGGTGTCAGTCCATCCGCCTGCGATGTCGATACGCACGGGCGAGCGTCCCCAAACCATCTGGTCGGACTGCACCGACCGCCGGGGTGCCTGCCGGTCGGACTGCACCGACTCGATAATGTCGTCGCGCAGCAGTGCGAACGCCTTTACGTCCTCTCCCCGGAACATCGCATCGTGGATACGAGTCATCAATGGTGCGTCGTCGGGAAGCGGTGCCGGCATGGGGATGTCCAGCTCCTTGAACTGCCGTGCCGCATGATAGAGGTCGAGCTGATAAAAGACGCTGTGCTTCCAGTTGGCTGACAGCTGCTGCCAGTTGTCACGCTGGAACTGTCGCCGCTGTGCGAAAAGCCGGCGCAAGTCGGCATGGCAGCTCAACTCCTCCGCGCTGAGGCGGTCTGTCAAAGGCAGGAAACTGTTGCCGGATGTGCTGTCGACAGGTCCTTCATAAAGCACGTCCTCCTGCCAGTCTTTTATCAGTCTGCTGATTAGTTTTTTGTCTTTCAGCTGCTTTGCCGTGACCACGGGGAAACGTTTCTGCTGCTGTTCCACACCTGCGAACTTGTCGTCGATATGGTACAGGCGGAGGGCAAAATCGCTGTCGCCAACCGGCACCACATCGATGCAGTCGCCCGGGCGCAGATGCACCTCCCATTCGTTCTCAGGCACCCCCGTAATCACATGGCTTGTCGTCAGTGTCCAGCTGGCAGGTATGTGGCTGTTCTCCACCCATATCTCCGTGTTGCTTCCAGTGAACTGATATGTGGTGATTGAGTTCTGGACGAATATAGACGGGTGAGGCTTACGGTCTTTGTGGATGATACGCCGCTGGTCGCTCACGAGGTTCTGCACGGCGAGCATCGACGAGATGAGTTCGCGGCTGGTGCCCAGATGATAAAACTCGCCTCCCGGCAATGGCAGCACCGCCACAGTCAGGCTGTTCAGCTCTGGATCGGACACCGTGGGGTCGGTGCCGAGCGCACAACCGAACTGGCTGTAGAGGTCGTATTCCTTAAATTCTCCTTCTGCATCTTTGGAACGTGCTCTCAGCAGCTCCACCGCGCGGTCGCTCAGCAGCCAGACACCGATGTCGGTGAGGTAATAATGGTCTTTCTGCAAGTTGTTCAGTTCCTGCACCGCCGGTTTCTGAAGCATCTGCTTGAGCACGTCGGGCGACTTGCGGCTGCTGACAAAAACACCATGGTTTTTTGCGATATGGCTTCCGAGCCAGAGGCCATAACAGACGACGTCAGCCTCTGGGACAGCCCCGAGTGGCTGCGTGGCGCGCACATACACGTCGCCGCTGACAATCATCGTGTGGAGTGATGCCGGTGCTTTGTCGAGCAGCTCCTCATAGAGCGGCAGCTGCACGTCGAGCAAGGTCTGGTCGAGCCGCTGACCTCGTTCCCACCGATAGACGGGGAGCGGGGTGAGGATTTTTCCAGAAGGGGCGTATGCTGGCAGCCGGCGGCTCTGTCCTCCGGCATGAATGAGCATCCGTTTTTCCTGCCCCAGCCACTCGCTGAACGGAACATCGGGTGCAGTCTCCTTGTGGCACTCCTCCAGCAGCCAGGTGGTACCTCCTCCGCTTCCCAAGCGGTGGCCGACAGGGTCGCAGGTAACGTAATACTCATTCCGGTCGAGTCCGGTCAGCTCATGAAAACAGCCCACCATCAGCGGCGGCATCGACATCAGTTTGTGCATGGCTTATGTTTATTTTGTATGGCTTTGCTTTTTTCTGTAGAACATGGCGGTTGCGGCAAGCAGCAGTACTGCGGCCACGATGAGGATGATAGATTCACCTGATGCCGACGCCATCATCATGTTCTCCTGTTCCGGAGCAGAGGCGCTGACGGTAGTCAATGCCGTGTTGCCATCCTGGTCGGTGGCGTTGAATATGCTGGTCTGCTCCCAGTAGCTGCCAAAGCCTTTCTTCTGCAGCTTCTTCATCTGCTTTTTCTTCGCCTTCTCCTCTTTACGCTTTTGTTTCTGAAGCTGTTTTTCTAACTTCTTCATGCGTTTCTGCTCCTTGCGGTAGAGACGGGGAGGGAGGGCGGCGTCTAAAAATAATGTGTAATTCATTTTTTTATTTAATTTGGAGTTAAATTCTTTCGGAATTGGAGTTAAATTCCTTCGGATGGAGTTATATTTCCTTCGGAAATGGAGTTATATTTTCTTCGGAAAAGGAGTTAATTTTCTTCGGAAATTGGAGTTAAATTCCTTAGGGATTGGAGTTAATTGGACGACATATCTCGGACAGCAGCCAAATGAATCAAGTGTTTTTTTACTTCACAAATAATCACTGGCAAATATGGATTATTTCTGCTTTTTGCGATAGATGAGTCCGGATGTGACGCAGAGGAAGAGTGCAGAACATATCATCATCAGGGAGCCACCGGAGGATGCCGGATTGTCGTCGTTTGCCGGCAGAGATGGCGTGTTCGCAGCGATGTGGGCGGTGGTTCCGCTGACGGCGTGCGAGAGGTTGATGGCGTTTTCATCGTTCTGGTTCCATCCTGTGACACCCTGCTGCTTGCGCTGTTCCCGTTTTTGCAGGATTTTCTTCCATTCCTTGGGGGCATACTTCTGAAGCGCCTCTTCTTTATAACGAATCATGGCTTCGCGCTCGAGCAGGCGAGCCTCTCTTGCCTGCAATGCCCGTTCGTTTTCAGTGACAGCCTGTTCCAACTGTTGTATTTGCTGGCGTTGCTGATTTTGGCGTTCCCGTCTCTGCTGCAGCCATCTGTCACCGCCAAGTATGTCTAATAAATATATGTTCATAGTAAATAGTTTTTTAAAAAATTAATTTTCTTTGAAAATAGGGGGTAAGTCGCTACTTTTGGTGCTTACGGTAGAAGATGGCAGATGTGGCGCATAGCATTAGTGCGACCACAATCATGATGATGGAGCCGAAAGACGAACTGGATGTGTCGTCGGTTCCTGGAATGTGCGAGATGTCAGCAGTGTTTACAACAATAGTTTCTGTTGTTTTGTTTTCAGCTCCAAGCAAATTTTCAGGACGTGGCGCTTTTTTCTGCTGTTTCTTCTCATCTTTCTTCATGGCTTTCTCTACTTTTTGCCATACTTTAGGATCTACGCTGTTCAGATCCTCCTCCCGTTGGTTAAGATCTTCCTCAAGCATGTCCAGCTGTTTCTGCCTTTGACTGATTTGTTGCAGCTGTTTTTCGTACTGCTCAATCCGGGGGTCAATCATGTCTAAAAGTTGTAGTGTCATAGTGATTATAGTTTTTAGTTTATAGTTTATAGTTTATAGTTTATAGTTTATAGTGAGATTGTTATAGTGGGTATTGCCATTGTGTGATTCAGAACGGTGAGAGCTGCTCGAAGCTCGGAGGCTCAGGCTCCTACTAGCCGTACTTTTGGAGAGGTTTTTGTGATGGGTTGTTTACGGTTTTGTTTAGACACCCCACGGGGAGTCTCTACATGCTTTACGGCTATTTCATGCGTGGATGGGGATTTGGGTGCGTTTTTGTGATGGGTTGTTTACGGTTTTATTTAGACACCCCACGGGGTGTCTCTACATGCTTTAAGGCTATTTCATGCGTTGATGGGGATTTGGGAGCGTTTTGGTGATGGGGAATTTTAGTTTGTAGTTTGTAGATTATAGTTTATTGTTTGTAGCCGCTTCATCTTTTCTTTTTCTTGTAAATCAGGGCGATTGCGAGACAGAGCAAGAGCGCGCCTGCGATGAGGAGAATGGTTGAGAGCGTTCCGCTATTGCTTTCACTATTGCTTTCCTGGGCATTGTCTGACGGGATGGTGGTGCAGGTGTCTGTCGCCTCCTCCTGCTGGGTGTCTGTCAGGGTGTCTGTCTCAGGCACATATACATCGTCTAAGAAGTTGATGTTCATATTGAATAATTTGAAATTTATAAATAATATTGGGATTATAGATACTATAGATGTTATAAGAGAGTGGAAACTATCTCTGTTTTTTGCGATAGAGCAGTCCGGAGGCGATGCAGAGGAACAAGGCGGTACATATCATCATAAAGGATCCGGCTGGCGATGACTGGGTGTCGTCGGTGCCGGGGAGTGACGCTTTGCTCATGGCGATAGTGGTGGTTGTGCCGGAGGTGGCTTGGCTGAGGTTTATGTTCTGCTCATCGTTCTGCAGACAGCCGGTTTCATCATCTGAATTATTCCAAATCCGGTCTTTTTCTATCCTCTCCCATTCCTCAGGGGCATATTCTTTCAGTAGCTGCTCCTTCTCCATGATTTCCAGCTCTTTCTTGACGATTTTTGCCTCACGTGTCTTTAACTGTTTTTCGCGGGCATCCAGTGCTTTCTCACGCTGGGGAATCGTTTTTTCATACTCCTTAACCGCTTCGTATTCTCTTGCCCGCCGTTCCTGCCTTTGCCGCATATAATCCTCCATTGGATCTTTAGGCTTTAAAGGAATTAAAACCTTAGACTGTTGGGCGGTGTCTTTGGGGTGTCCGTCGTTGTTTTGGATGACGGGGCGGCTGATATGGTCTAAAAATATGATGTTCATGTTTTTTAAATGTGAGTTAAAATTTCATTTGGAGTTAAATTTCTTTGGGATTGGAGCTGACTTTTATTTAGTTTTGGTGTTTGCGGTAGAAGAGTGCGGATGTGGCGCATAGGATGATGGCTGCAACAATGAGGATGATGGAGCCGATGGATGATGCGGCTGTGTTGTCGGAGCCGGGCATGCTGGCTTTGTTCACGACCACCGACTCGTTAGTGTTTGCCGTTTTCGCAGAAAGGTTCAGGAAGTTGTTGTCTGTGGTGTTGTACGATGTTTGTTTTGCTTTTTTCTTCGTTTTTTTCTTCGCCTTTTTCGCTTCTTTCCAGACCTGCGGACTTACTTTTTTAAGTTCCTGCTCGCGGCGGTTGACAGAGCGTTCGCGTCGATTGAGGTCTTTCTCAAGCTGATTCAGCTCCGCTTCTTTCTTGTCGAGTTGCATTTCTTTTTTAGAGTACATCTCAAACTCGATATTTGGTACGTCTAGGAAGTATGTGGTCATAATTTTAGTTTATAGTTTATAGATTATAGTTTATAGATTATAGTTTGTAGTTTATAGTTTGTAGATTATAGTTTATAGTTTGTAGTTTGTAGTGAGATTGTTATAGTGGGTATTGCCATTGTGTGATTCCGAACGGTGAGTGCTGCTCGAAGCTCGGAGACTCCGGCTCCTACTGGTCGTACTTTTGGATAAGTTTTGGTGATGGGTTGTTTGCGGTTTTGTTTAGACACCCCACGGGGAGTCTCTACATGCCTTACGGCTATTTCATGCTTGGATGGGGATTTGGATAAGTTTTGGTGATGGGTTGTTTGCGGTTTTGTTTAGACACCCTACGCTTTGTTTTGCTGTTTATTTGGCTACTTTCTTTTTGTAGAAGATGGCTGCTGTGGCGAGCAGAATGAGAGCGGCTGACAAGAGAAGAGCCGTGGCTGGAGATGCAGACACCATCATGACGTTCTGGCTTTCGGTGCTGTTGTCGGTCTGCAAGGATGCGGTGGCGATGGCGTTCTGCCCGTCGAGGTTGATGACATCGGCATTTTGGGAGATTCCGGCAGCCTGCGCCTTGGCTGCTTTCTTCAGCTCTTTTTTCCGTGCCTTCTCTGCCTTTTTCAGGGCCTTACGCTTTGCTTTCTCTGCTTTCTTCAGTACTTTTTCTTTCTGCTTCTGCTGTTTCTCTGTCTCTTCCTCTGTAGTGGGGTCGGGCATGTATATTTCGTCTAAGAGTTGGATGGTCATATTTGATTATATTTAAAAATATTTTAAGTGAAAAGTAAAGAGTGAAAAGTGAAAAGAGTATTTACTGTTACTATGAACTTTCACAATTTATATTGAAAACGGCGCCGTTTTAATCAATCAGCATCATAAGTCGGATTTGGAATATTAGCAGTCCGATGAGGAAGCTGATGGCGTTGCAGAGAAAGGCATAGACGAACGCCTGACTCCATTTCCTGACAAAGATGAAATACCATAGAGTCTCCACAATCAGCACAATCAGTTCACCGATAAGAATCTCCTTTGTGCCATACCAGTTGTTGCTATGCAGGATGAAATTGAGAGGCACATTCGTGAGGCAGTTCACTATCACTGACGCCCACAGCACTTTCTTACGTTTCTCGCCCAGCAGGAGGTAAAGTACGCCCAGCTCGATGAGTATGGTCAGGATAAGAGGCTCAAGGAGGTACATTTATAGTTTATAGTTTTTAGTTTATAGTTCTTAGTTTATAGTTTATAGTTTTTAGTTTATAGAGTTTTGAGTTAGCTCATCAGTTGTGAGAGGAAATATCCTGGCATGAGAGCGGCTGCGAGTATTCCGAATGCGAGAGCCTCCCGTCCTTTGAGCACATAATTGGCGAGATATAGCGTGACGGGCATGGTGCAGTTTATCATGAAGAGCCCGATGAAATTGACTGTGTTGCCTTGTCCTTTGAGTGCGAGGCAAATCAGTGTGGCGGCAATCATCACGCAGAGAGAAGGAACCAATCCTCCGATTTTCATCATCCATCCGCCAGCCATCTTTCCTGCCATGGCAACGAAACCGACAAGCAGGATGATGATTTCCTTGTCTTTGACGATGGAGCCGGAGAACCACTCACCCACAAACGAGCGGATAAACACGAACAGTGCGATGCCGATAATAGCCAACGACACCAATGCTGTCGTAAGGCTGACCGGCTGTCCCTTTGTTGTTCCGTCAACGGCCGTCTCTTCCTCGCTGCCGGCAAAGTTTTTTTTCTGCGGATCGAGCATGATATATCCCATGGTAGCCGCGCTCATGGCGAAAAGATAGATGATGAGCAGCGTCCAGGAGTAGAACACATAGGAGAGCGACAGTCCGAAAGCGCCGGTTGATACGAATACACCCAGTGCCCTCGGGTCGTTCCCGTCTTTCAGGATGGTCTGCTTGCCGCCCCAGACGTGGAACAGAGAGTTGCCTGCTCCGATGATGCAAGCCACCAAGAAGGGTCCCACTGCAGCCTGCTGAAGTGCAGGCATGCTGATGAGGCAGTAAACCACTGCAGCTCCGACTCCCAGCAGCCCGGTGGCGGTGATAAGCGGCCAGTGGCTGTTGCCTACCTTGTCGATATACAGTCCGGTGAGTGGCTGTGTGAGGAACGCCATCGTGTTGTAAGTTATGAACACCGCCATGATATGGTTCAGCGGCAGGTTCATTGCCATAAGATAGAGGCAACACACGCAGATGCCGTCAACCATGAGGTGCATGGCAGCGCTGATGCTAAGTAGCGGTATGTTGATTTTTCCGGTTTTCATTCTTCTTCGTTGGTTTGTCCGCCAGCCATGATGTTGATGACCGCCACCACGTCGGAGATGTTCACCGCATTGTCTTCGTTGACGTCGGCATAGCGGTAGGTTGCGGTTCCTGCCATCTGGTTAATCAATGCCACGACATCGGAAATATCCACTTTCCCGTCTTCGTTGACGTCGCCTTTGAGCACATCCGGCTCGTCGTCTTCCTGAATATCCTGGGATATTTCGCCCGTGTCATTCATGACCTTCTTGATTTCCTCTTCTGAGAGCGCGTAGTTGTAGATTCGGAAGTCGTCGATACGTCCGTTAAACATCGGGTCGTTGTTGAACATAGAGCGTCCGATGAAACAGAGTGAGGGCGCGATGTCGCTCGGCTTGATTGTGAAGTTGTCGTCGCTGGTTTTCTCCTCACCGTCGATATATAGTTTCACGCTTACCTTTTCTGTCGTGCTGTCGGGCAGAATGGTCACCGCAAGATGGTGCCAGCTGCTTGCCGGAAGCTGGCTGGTGCTGATGATTTGCTCGTTACCTTTGTTTTTCATTACGAACCTCATCTCGCTGCCGTTGCTCGGAGTGAGGAACATATACTGGTCGGTGCTGTTTCCGAAATCGAAGATACGCTGCCAGTTGCTGCTGCTGGAGTTCCACCGTACCCAAGTGCAGATGGTGATTTCATCGTGATGAACTGCGGAGTAGGGAATCATCATATACGACTTCCCGTTGAGCGTGAGCGACTTGGTTCCTGACTTCACTACTGATGCCAGCTGGTTGTAAGTCTCTGTTCCGTAGAGCGATGCGTTGAGATGGTTGGTAGTCTTGTCGGTCAGGTCGCCGTCGAACTGCAGCTGGCAGAGAATACCCTTACCTGTTTTAACGGCTGATTTCACTTCGGCTGAGGGTGTTGACCGGTTGCCTGCGAGGTCCACGGCAATCACCTTGTAGGTGTAGTCTTTTCCAACCAATGCTGTGTTGTCGTAGAAACAGGTGTCTGTGATGTTTCTGCCGATAGTGTTCCATTCCGTGCCTTCCTGCCGTAAGAGTGTGTAGCTTTTCAAATCCTCGTCGGCAGATGCGTTCCAGTTGAGCTCGATGCTGCCGTTGTGGGCTTTCGCTTTTAGGTTTTCCGGTGCTGTAGGCGCTTTGGTCTCGGTTGTGGCGTCGAGGGGCATGAAACGCCAGAGATAGCGGCTCTCGGTGGTGCTTCCCTCCGTCGGCGGATTCATCAGCCTCAGCTCGGTGCCTGTTTTCACATCACCGCAATAGAGGTATTTGTTCGACAGCCGGTTGATGATGTAGTAATATCCATTTTTTGCGTATTTCAGATACCACTGCTCGTTCATGCCGTGTCCGGCATCGAAACAAATCACTCCTGCCCCTGAGCTAAGGTTGTTGTTGAGGAGGTTGAGGTGGGTGGCCTTCACGCTTGTGCTTGCGATGGCGTTGTCGATAAACCAGTAGGAGATGTCGCCGTCTGTGTAGCCGGGATTGACATTCCAGTGTTGTGTCGTGCCGCTGGTCTTTCTTGTTGAGCTTTGCACGTTATTGGTGCCATTGTAAGTGAGCAGCTTGCGGCTGTAAGCGTTCATGATCTGGTATGTTCCGTCTATCACGTCGGGAGCCACATCCTCGCCCCATGTGATGTCGAACAGCCGCTCTGCGTTGATTTGGCCTTTCTGGTAGCCGGTTCCGCCCGGGATGTCATAGACGTACATACGTGTGGGACCGTAGCCGTTGACAAATACATCCTTTGTTGTGCTGACGAAGGCATAGGATGCGCTGTTCGCCTGGCGCTCGGACGAGCCCATGTAGCCATGGACCTCTCCTGTCTGGTTGTTGCGATAGACAGCTGCACTGGTCCACGATGAGCGATGCTCGCCGTAGCCGATACGCACTCCCTGGTTGGAGTCGATGCAGAACTGTCCGCGCGCCTTGCTGTCGAACCCCCACCAGATACCGGTCTCCATACCGTATTCCACGCCTACGATAGCCTCACCCACATTGTGGAGCTCGTCGGCTGTCGCCACTTTGCCGTCGGCTTTCACTTTCTGGAAGAAACTGGCATAGTTGTCGAATGATCCGGCAAGCTGATGTGTGTTTCCCTCGTCAACATACTCAAGGCAGTAGTTGTACCATTCGAGCGCGCGGTCGCAGTTGAGCGTGTTTCCTCCGCACACACGGATGCCGTCGAAGAAGGGGTCGCCCTTGATGAGCCGGCAGATCTCCTTCATGCTCGCCATGGTGCCCTGTCCCCAAGCGGTGTAGTCAGGCTCATTGAACGGTGCGATGCTGATGACTTCCACTCCGCATGTCCTTGCAAATGCCACGCTTGCTTTTATCAGCTTATACCATGCCATGGGCTTGTTGAGGTAATCGGCTTGGTAAACAGAGACGTTCTCTGCCGAGAGTGCATCCTCTTGGTCGTTGTTGATTTCCACCTGGTTGCATCCCGTGAGGAGGATGTTCTTGCAGCGGCTTTTCATAGCTTTTTGCTGCTTCTCGGTGAGGGAGTAGGTGGCGTCAGGATATTCACCGTCACCGTTGTCGATTACCAGTGCGTTTGGCTGAAAGGATATTCGCCCTGTCTCAAAATTCCCTTTGCCGATATGGGCGATTCCGCGGTTCACGTTGAAATCCCAGTTCCATGCGGTGTCCATTCCCCATTTCACGCGGAATTCCTTTCCTTCGTCGCTCACGTCGAACGGCACATTCACAGTCGCCACTTTCATGGCGCGCATGAAATCGGCTCCCGTCTGCGCAGATGCCTGGCTTGCAGTCAAAGCCGCGAGAATGAGAATGATAAGATGATTTCTATTCATATTTGGCTATTTTTATTTATTAATTCAACTTCCCTTTTCTCGTTGTTGTTGTTTTGGGTTATTTGGTTATTTCGTGATTTGGTTTTCTCGTCAAGTGTTATTTGGCAAAGTTAATAAAAAGGTTTTGCATGACAAAAAAATTCTTTATTTAAATGTGAACGAAAATGAAAAACTGCGGATTATTTACAAAAACTATCCGCTTGTCGCTAAAAACTAAGGATTAAAAACTGAAAACTGAAAAATAATTCGTAATTTGGCTACGCCGAAGTGGCTTTCATTCGGCAGTACAAAGAAAATCCGATTTTTTCTTTGTACTGCTCTCGTTTTTTCGTAACTTTGCATTCGCATTCGGTTCACACTGTGTGATGAAAAGGGAATCAGGTGGAAATCCTGAACAGTCCCGCTGCTGTAAGCTGTATGTTACCGCACGAACAATTGAGTCACTGGTCACCCCCGGGAAGACGTTCGGGAGCGGACAGCAAGTCAGAAGACCTGCCGATGCATAGTTTTTTATTATACGGTCTCGAGGAAAGACCCTAATAGAATGTATTTGCGACTTTATTTATTTTTATCAGTTCTCTGCATTTGCGGAAACAATATGTCGGCGCAGGACAACAATGACACCACCTACCACATCCGGCAGGTGGATGTGACTGCCGGCAAGCATGCCGACAACATCACCGCTTCCAAACCGATTCAGCAAATGACTAGGGAGGAAATAGACCAGCTCGGCATCCATGAGCTGTCGGAGGTGGTGAAGCGTTTTGCAGGAGCGAATGTTCGCGATTATGGTGGCATAGGCGGAATGAAGACAGTCAGCGTGCGCAATTTGGGTGCCCAGCACACAGCTGTGAGCTACGATGGCATCACCATCAGCAACACGCAGGCAGGTCAGATAGATATCGGACGTTTCTCGCTCGACAACGTGGAGAACGTCTCGCTTGCTGTGGGAAGCGACGACAACCTCATGCAGACCGCCCGTCATTATGCCTCTGCCGGAGTACTTTCCATCCGTTCAGAGCGTCCGGTCCTCACAGCCGCCCGGCCGTTTAAGCTGAAAGGGAGTCTGCGTGCAGGCTCATTTGGGCTGTTCAGTCCGAATCTCAGATATTGGCAACGGTTGGGCAGCCGGACGAAGCTCTCGCTCGACGGGACTTTTATGCGCGCTGACGGGGCTTATCCGTTCACGCTCGTCAACGGGAAGAACCGGACTCGAGAGAAGCGGCGCAACAGCGACATCACCACGTGGCACGGTGAGGCGAACCTCTACCACACCTTCCGCGACGGAAGCCAGCTCGACACCAAAGCTTACTGGTTTTATTCCGAGCGGGGACTTCCCGGAAGTGTGATTCTGTATAACAACACAGCCCGTGAGCGTCTGTGGGATGAGGACTTCTTCGCTCAGACAGCCTACAGCAAGTCGTTCAGTAAACGCTTGAAACTGAGTGCCCGGCTGAAATACACCCACTCTTGGAACCAGTATGAGGATACCGACGTGAAATATGACGGTGGCAAACAGACAGACGTGAGCCGCCAAGACGAGTATTACGGGTCGTTCACCCTCGGATGGCTGCCGACAGCCAATTTCAGGGTGTCGCTTGCGGAGGATGCTTTTTTCAACTTGCTCAGAAGCAACGTGAATATCTCTGCCAATGCCTATCCCTCGAACCCTACACGCTTCACGACCATTACAGCGCTCAACGCAAAATGGATTCTGCCCCGTCTTGAACTCGACGGCGGACTGGTAGGTACGTTTGCGCATGAACGCGTGGAGTTCGGACATCAGCCCGACGACAGACACCGTATTTCGCCTTATATCTCTGCTGCCTTCCCTGTCCCCGGATACGAGGCATTGAGGCTGCGGGCAATGGCGAAAGGCACTTTCCGTATGCCTACGTTCAACGACCTTTATTATATCCGTATGGGAAATACGGGACTGAGGCCGGAGAAAGCAAAGGAATACAATATCGGACTCACGTGGTCGGCACAGTCATTGGGTTTTGTCAAGTATTTAGGCATTACTGTGGATGGGTTCTATAACGACGTGACAGACAAAATCGTGGCATTTCCTTCCACATACGTCTGGAAGATGGCAAACTTCGGGAAGGTGAAAATCCATGGTGTTGACGTCACGTTGTCAGTTGAGACGGGCGTGTCAAAAAATGTGGATTTAGTGGTTAATGCAGCATACACCTACCAACGGGCGCAGGACCGGCTGAGAGAGTCGCCCACCTACAAGAACCAGCTGCCCTACACGCCGGAGCACAGCGGAAATATGTCGCTGCTGCTGAAAAATCCTTGGGTGAACGTGGGTTATAGCGTCCTGATGCAGGGTGAGCGGTGGAGCACAACGATGAACAAGCCTATTTACAGGCTTGAGCCGTTCTGGGAGCATACGCTCTCACTCAGCCACGGCTTCCAGTTCAATAAATGGAAGATGGATCTTATTGCCACTGTCCGGAACCTGACGAATGAGCAGTACGAAATCATCAAGTATTATCCCATGCCCAGACGGAGTTTTGACATAACAGTCAAGTTTGAGCTGTAAAGAATTTTTTAAGTGAACAGTGAATAGTTTATTTACTTTGGTGGATGATTTTTTTTTACAGGAATTACAGGAATTAATAGAATTAAATGTTGTAAAATAATATGGATTAGATTCTTATGAATTTTTGAGATTTCTTTAATTGGACATTGAGCTTTGAAAAGTTTATTTACTTTGGTGGATGATATTTTACAAGAAATAATAGGATTTGATGTTGCAAAACATTGATTATCATGTATTTAATATGAATTATTAGAGTGGTTATTATCTAACTTATTATTTTTATACATAAAAAAACAAAAAACAATGAAATTCAGAAATTTATTCTTCACAGTGCTTGCAACATTAGCACTTTCAGCAGGATTCGTTTCCTGTAGTGACGACGATGATGAGAGCAGCAATGCCTCATTCAATGGACAGAAACTTGAGAAGTATGCTTTCGTGCTCAACGAAGGTTCAAACGGTAAAAACAATGCAGGCATCTGCTGTTTTGGATGGGCAGACAACCAGGTGATCAGCGAGGACATCTATCTCGCCCAGAACAAGCAGGCACTCGGCGACACCGGCCAGGACATTGTGACCGACGGCAATGGAAATATTTATGTTGTTGTGTTTGGCTCAGCTTACGTGGCAAAGCTCGATAAGGATGGCAAAGAGGTGGCCCGCGCCGACTACACGACAGACCCTTTGAAGTCATACGGACAGCCCCGCTATGCAGTGTATGATGGCGGAAATCTCTATGTGACTTCATACGGTGGTTATGTTACGGTTTTGGATGCCAAAAACCTCACAGTGACAAAGGTTTACCAGGTAGGTAAGAACCCGGAGCATATCATTGCTCATAAGGGTAAGATATACAATACCAACTCTGGATGGGGCGCCGATAACACGGTGTCAGAATACAATCCTTCAACGAAAGAGGTAAAGACCTACACAGTGATGTCGAATCCAGACGGAATCCTTGAAAGTAACGGTAGAGTGTTCGTTCAGGGCTATGGTGCCTACGACGAGAACTGGGTGGCAGAGTATCCTTGGGGTGAGCTTGACCTCACTACTGGTGAGTTCACCGAAATCGGCAAGGCATCAAGCTGGGCAGAATACAACGGCGTAATCTACACCATTCACTCCGAGACTGATTGGGACACAATGACTACAGTGAACCATTTCTCAAGCTACGACACCAGGTCCAACCAGCTCACAAACGGCAGTTACCTGAATGGCGCGCCTGAGGCACTGGCTTCAAAAAGCATATATGGAATGCAGTTTAATCCCTATAACGGTTATCTTTATATCTCCACTTCCGATTTTGTTACTGACGGAATCATCTATGTGTTCGACAGCAGCTTGAACTATGTGACATCTGTTAACTCAAACGGAATCAACCCGAAGAAAATCGTATTCTTCAGATGATTTTGCATTGAGTTAATTCTTTGCATGGAGTTAATTCCTACGGGATTGGAATAAAAAAGGAAACTGAAAATGATGTGCAGAGTAAATAAACAATTCACTATTTACTATTCACTATTCACTTACTGCGTTGTCGCGCTTCTCACAGCCTGTGGCGGCCGTCCGTCCGGCACAGGCGGCGAGGAGGGCGACACGCTCTCTCTCCGTTATGCCGAGCGTATCACTATCGTAAGGCATAAGGGATACATACAGGTTGCACTCGCCGATCCGTGGAATCTGGGAAAGACACTTCACTCCTATCTGCTTGTCCCTGCCGACAGCCAGATTCCAGCTGGTCTCCCCGAAGGAACGGTTGTTCGGACGCCACTGAAAAAGGCAGTGGTCTCCACCAGCGTCCATTGCTCGCTTGCCATCAGGCTTGGAGGCAAGGAACGAATCGTCGGTGTGTGCGACCCACAATATATCCATATACCCTGGATTGAGCAACAGCTTGAAAATGGTGGTGTGGCAGACTGCGGAAGCGGTCTTAGCCCCACGGTAGAGAAAATCATTGACCTTGAACCCGATGCCATCTTCCTTTCTCCTTTTCAGAACAGTGGTGGATATGGTAAAGTGGAGCAACTAGGGATTCCTATCATCGAGACAGCCGATTATATGGAGACCTCTCCTCTCGGCAGGGCCGAGTGGATGAAGTTTTATGCTATGCTGTTCGGCGAGGAGAATGTTGCAGACAGCCTATTCAATGCTGTTGAGAAGGAATATGTGCGGTTGAAGGAGCTAGCGAGGCAGGATAAGCAACGTCTGTCGCTGCTGATGGACAAGCAGACAGGGAGCGTTTGGTATATGCCTGGCGGGAAAAGCACTGTAGGCAGACTGATTTCCGATGCTTCTGTCGTTTATCCGTGGAGCAGCAACGATGACAGCGGCTCGCTTGCACTTCCGTTCGAGACAGTTCTCGACAAAGGCGGTGATTGTGATGTCTGGCTTTTCCGCTACAACAGCCCTCACGACATCACTTATGATGAGCTTTTGTCAGAAAATCAAGGTTACAGCCAGTTTAAGGCTTTCAGGAACCGGCAGGCTTACGGGTGCAACACCGCCAACACATCGTTTTATGAGGACACTCCTTTCAATCCCTCCTTGTTGCTTCGCGACATTGTAAGCATCACTCATCCATCAGTTTCAATGTACGGTGAACCTAAGTATTTCAAGAGAGTCAAGGACGGGATTTAGTTTTAGTTTTTAGTTGATAGATTTTAGTTGTTAGATTTTAGATCTTAGTATATGGCGCATAGATAATGCTTCTATACAGGCAAACGGAAATCTTTTAAATATATGCACTCCAAGCTACTCCTATATCTGATTCTCCCGGCTACGATTGTTGTGCTGTTTGTTGCCAACATGCTGCTCGGGGCGGTGGATATCCCTGCCGCCGATGTGTTTTCCATCCTGTTCGGCAGCGACAGCGGGCATTCTTCTTGGGACTACATCGTGAGGGAAAGCCGCCTGCCACAGGCTGTCACCGCCATCCTCTGCGGGGCTTCGCTGGCGGTCAGCGGACTGATGCTTCAGACTGCATTCAGAAATCCCCTTGCGGGTCCGTCGATATTCGGCATCAACAGCGGGGCTTCGGTTGGCGTGGCGCTTGTGATGTTGCTTTGGGGTGGCAGCATCTCCACCTCTTCATTCACGATTACCGGTTTTATGGCAGTGCTGACCGCCGCTTTCGTAGGTGCGATGCTGGTGATGGCTGTCATCATGCTGCTCTCACTCGTCGTGAAAAACAATGTGATGCTGCTGATAGCGGGCATGATGATAGGCTATATCACATCCTCATGCATCTCGCTGCTTAATTTCTTTGCCACGGAGGAGGGCGTGCAGTCGTATATGGTCTGGGGACTGGGCAACTTCGGCGGTGTGTCGTCCGACAAGCTTCCGCTTTTTATGATTGTCAGCGGAATCGGGCTGTTCATCTCCATCCTGATGGTGAAGCCGCTAAACGCCCTGCTCCTTGGTGAGGACTATGCCGCAAATCTCGGATTCAACGTCAAGCGTGTGCGTCATCTGCTGCTTTTCGTCACCGGTCTGCTGGCAGCGATCACCACAGCTTTCTGCGGGCCGATAGCCTTTATCGGACTGGCCGTTCCCCATATCGCCCGTATGATTCTCGGCACGGAAAACCATCAGAAACTCTTGCCAGCCACCATTCTTACCGGTGCAGCCGTTGCGCTTCTTGCCAACGCCATCTGTGTGCTGCCGGGCGATCAGGGAGTCATCCCGCTGAATGCAGTCACCCCTTTCATCGGCGCACCCATCATCATTTATGTCATCGCCAAAAGGATGTGAAGGCAGTCCTGCGTACATTATTACCACTTTTTGAACAATAATTATTGTTCTTTCCTCTTTCAATTTGCTAACTTTGCCAATGTAAACCGTTACGGTTTTTTACAACAGTGTTCCAAAATAGAAATAAAAATGCGAAGTTATTTTTCTCTTCGCTTTTTTATTATTAATTTTGCATTGGAAAGGTAATAATTTAACATATAAAAACTGATTGACATAATGGAAAGAACATGGAGATGGTTTGGCAAGAACGACAAGATTACGCTTGCCATGCTCAAACAAATTGGTGTGGAGGGGATTGTGACCGCCCTTCATGATGTGCCACTTGGCGAAGTCTGGACCCAGGAGAAAATCCACGACCTGAAAGCGTATATCGAAAGCTATGGTATGCGCTGGAGCGTGGTTGAGAGCCTGCCAGTCACCGAGACCATCAAATACGGTGGTCCTGACCGCGACGAGCAAATTGAGATTTACAAGCAGAGCCTTCGCAACCTCTCAGCCGAGGGCATCCACACCATCTGCTACAATTTCATGCCAGTGCTCGACTGGGCACGCACCGACCTGCTGCACGACAACCCTAACGGCGCGTCGAACCTCTATTTCAACTATGCGGAGTTCGCTTATTTCGACATCTATATCCTCAAACGTGAGGGTGCTCGGGAGGACTGGGCGCAGTTCAAGTTCCCTGAGGGAGTAGGCGAGGGACGTAACGTGCTTGCAGAGGCAGACGAGCTCGCCAAGATCATGACACCGGAGAAAGACCATCAGCTCGTTGAGACCATCGTCATCAAGACACAGGGTTTTGTGTCGGGCAACTTCAAGGAGGGCGACGAGGCACCTATCCAGAAGTTCCGTGATTTCCTCGCGCTCTATAAAGGCATCGACAAGACGCAGCTTCGTGAGAACATGAAGTATTTCCTAACGGCAATCATGCCTGTGTGTGAGGAGTGTGGGATGAACATGTGTGTGCATCCGGATGACCCGCCAATCGAGATACTCGGCCTGCCGCGCATCGTCCGCACAGAAGAGGATATCGAGTGGTTCCTCAATGCCGTTCCTAATAAGCACAACGGACTGACGTTCTGCGCCGGTTCGCTCAGTGCTGGAGCCTATAACAATGTGGTGGAGATGGCACGCAAGTTTGCTCCCCGTACCCATTTCGTTCATCTGCGCTCATGCCATATCTTCCCGAACGGTGACTTCACGGAAGCCAGCCATCTTGGCGGTCGCGCCGACATCATCGAGTTGTCCAGGATTTTTGAGAAAGAGAATCCGCAGCTGCCGATGCGCGTGGACCACGGCATGACCATGCTCGGCGACGAGACTAAGGGCTACAACGCCGGTTATTCGTTCCTCGGACGTATGTTTGCGCTCGGTCAGGTGCAGGGCATCCTCGCCACCGTTGACCGTGAACTTGGCATCGAATACAAACAACCTGGATTCTTCGACTGATTCTTGTTTCGTCTTTAGTGACCATGCGGAGGATTTTTGGACACACCTAATAAGTCTCTTCAAGCTAAATGATGAAAAATAGTCAAAATAATCGTCAATCGAAATTTTTAAATCGTAAATAGTATTCATGAAACTTACTGATATAACTTCCGGCAGTTTCAACGCTGCTGAATGGGAGTCGAAAGGCTATCAGCTCCCGACATTCGACATAGCCAAAGTCGCCAAGAAAACTTTCGAGGAACCCACATGGGTACACTTCGGAGGGGGAAACATCTTCAGGGCATTCCCTGCTGCCATCCTCAACGACGCGCTCAACACAGGCAAGTACGACCGCGGTGTTATCGTGGCAGAGACATTCGACTTTGAGGTGATAGACAAGGCATACACTCCTTACAACAACCTGTCGCTGCTCGTGAGCCTGCAGTCGTCGGGCACCATCGAGAAGAAAGTGATTGCGTCCGTCACCGAGGCACTCAAGGCTGACTATCAGTTTGACGACTGGAAACGGCTCGTTGAAATCTTCAGGAATCCGTCCCTCCAGATGATTTCGTTCACTATCACCGAGAAGGGCTACAGCGTGGCTCCTGCCGACCTTGAGCGGGGACTCACACCTGTGCTTGCCATGGGCAAGGTGACGGCATTACTGCTTGAGCGCTTCAATGCCGGACAGCTGCCGCTGACCGTTCAGAGCATGGACAACTGCTCACACAACGGCGACAAGGTGAAGGCTGGTGTGTTCGCCTACGCAGAGAAATGGGTAGCAGACGGTCTGGCTCCTGCCGCTTTCCTTGATTACCTGCGCGACGAGACAAAAATCACGTTCCCTTGGTCGATGATAGACAAAATCACACCGCGTCCGCATCAGAAAGTGCAGGAGATGCTGGCTGCCGACGGCTTTGAAGACAACAACTACATCGAGACGGAGAAGCACACGTTCACCGCGCCGTTCGTCAACGCGGAGGAGGTGCAGTATCTCGTCATTGAGGACAACTACACCAACGGTCGTCCGCCGCTTCATCTGGGCGGCGCCCTCTACACCACCCGCGAGACCGTGGATAAGGTGGAGACGATGAAGGTGACCACTTGTCTGAACCCGCTCCACACCGCCATGTCGATTTACGGGTGTATGCTCGGCTACACACTGATTTCCGCAGAGATGGCAGACGATGGTATCCGTGCGTTCATCCAGAAAATCGGTTATATGGAGGCGATGCCGGTGGTGACCGACCCAGGCGTGCTTAATCCCTACGAGTTTATAGGCGCTGTAATCAACCGCCGTCTTCCCAACCCGTTCATGCCCGACGCACCGCAGCGTATCGCCATGGACACCAGCCAGAAGCTGCCAATCCGTTTTGGTGAGACCATCAAGAAATATGTGGCGAGAGGACTCGACATGTCGAACCTCCAACTCATT